>UMFR01054545.1_pt1 | contig 133496 bp, 132 predicted proteins | sample 1965041 | NCBI WGS metagenome assembly UMFR01 (sample SAMEA4836049, study PRJEB28245) | human gut metagenome | biome: gut microbiome; material: fecal sample | place: Denmark | collected 2008
AGAGGTGTGTCTACACTCTTTCTTGTGATTACGCCGGATGCCACACGTTCGATCTGACGGTATTTGTCTGTCTGGATCGGTCCCTTGTCATCGATCGGCTGACCAAGTGCGTTTACGACACGTCCTAAAAGAGCATCGCCTACAGGTACTTCCACAACTCGTCCTGTTGTCTTTACGGTATCGCCTTCACTGATATTCTTCTGGCTGCCAAGAAGTACTACACCGACGTTGTCTTCCTCGAGGTTCATGACCATTCCGTACACTTCACCCGGGAATTCAAGAAGCTCGCCCTGCATTGCCTTTTCAAGACCATGCACACGTGCAATACCGTCTGCTACCTGAATAACAGTACCGACTTCCGATACTTCAAGCTCTGACGCATATCTCTTGATCTGATCCTTAATCACTGAACTTATTTCTTCTGGTCTTAAATTCATGGATCTTTCTGTTCCTTTCTAAATACTAGCCGGCTATGCCAGCTGAATTTTCATAAGCTGTTTTTTCAGCTCATTAAGCTTCGTTGCAATACTGCTGTCCACGACATGATCACCGATACGGATCACAAGACCGCCGATGATAGCTGCATCTGTGCTGTAGTGCATCTCCATAGCGGTGTATTTTGTCGTTTCAAGAAGCTTTTCTTCGATCTGTTTTTTCTGCCGGTCGGAAAGTGCGGCGGCACTTTTGACATAGGCTACACCAATGCCTTTTTCTTCCTTGACTGCATTCCGGAAATACTGCAGGATGCTGTCAAGATCCGCATAACGTCCTTTCGTGACGAGCAGTCTTAAAAAGCCAACCAGCTCCTTGTCGATCCGTCCCAAAAAGACATTGTCGACAATTTCCAGCTTGTTTTCTTTATCGATCTTTGGATGATTCATTAATTTGGAGAAGTCCGGATTTTGGGCAAGCACCTCGGATATGACATCGATCTCCTCTGTAAAGACATCAATCTTATCCTGCTCATTTGCCAGTTCAAACAACGCTTCTCCGTATGTCTGGGATACTAGCTTAGCCATGTGCTTTCACCTATTTCCTTTAATGTCTCGTCAATCAGGCCGTCGCTTACTGTTGTATCAATGTTAGCTGCCACAACCTTACCTGCCATTGCAGACGCGATCTGGATCATTTCCTTCTTCACATCATCCGCTGCTTTCTTCTTTTCAAGCTCAGCTTCCGCATTTGCTCTTGCAATGATACGGGCTGCTTCTTCTTTTGCTTTTGCAACGATATCCGCTTCATTTGCCAGTGCTTTCTGTCTTGCTGCACTTAAGATCTCTTCCGCCTGCTTGTCAATGTCGCGGATGCGGTTTTCATAATCTTCCTTCAGTGCGATAGCATCTGCCTTTTCTGTCTGTGCTGTCTCAATATCATCCGCAATACGGCTTTGTCTGTCTGATAAGAACTTTCTGACCGGATTAAACAGGAAATGGGACAGAAACAGAAATAATGCAAAGATCGCAATGATCATCAGAAACGCATCATGCAAAAGCTGCCAGTCAAGATCAAATAATCTTGTCATACCTGCTTCGCTTTCTGCCAGTACGAAGGTCGTACTTAGTATCGTATTCAAGCCATTAGCCTCCTTTCATGATTTGTCCCGAAGGTCTTTATTTTGCTAACGGTTTTACGAATAATAACAGCATAGCAATAAGTAAGCCGTAAAGACCTGTTGTCTCGGCAACTGCCTGTCCAAGAAGCATGGTACCTGTAATATCGGATTTTGCGCCCGGATTTCTACCTACAGCTGCTGCTGCATGACCTGCTGCAATACCCTGACCTACACCAGGTCCGATACCGGCGATAACTGCCAGACCGGCACCGATTGCTGAACAGCCTAAGATAAAGTTTGTGTTAAATTCCATGTTTTGTTTCCTCCTTAATTGAAATGAATAACTTTCTTTAATTGTCCCCAATCGCATCCGCTACATATGTCATTGTCAACATACAGAATACATATGTCTGGATTGCTCCTGAGAATAAATCAAAATAAACATGCAGCGCTGCCGGCCAGAAAACGGCAAACCATTTCAGCAGTCCATAAACCAGCGCCATCATGACGGTTCCGGAAAGCACGTTTGCGAACAAACGAAGTGACAAGGAAATCGGAACAGCCACATCACCAATGATATTGATTGGTGCCCAGAACGGCCACGGCTCACATAATCCTTTAATGACTCCGCTGACCTTCTGATACTTGAATTTGTTAAAATGAATGATTGCAAAAGTCATAACACCAAGCGGAAGCGTCACTCCATAATCCGCTGTCGGTGGCCGGAGCCCCAATAGTCCGGAAATATTGCTGATGAAAATAAAGATAAATATGGTTCCGATGTAATTGGCAAACTTTGATGCACTTTTGCCCATGGTACCTTTTACCATATTGTCCAGCATTTCCACAATGATCTCCACAACATTCTGGAAGCCTGTCGGCACATCACTTGCATGCTTCATTGCACGATTGGCACATAATGCAAAAATGCCAAGAATCAAAAATACAATGAGGACACATACATGTGTTGTTGTTATCCACACGGTATGACCAAACCACTTATAGGAAAAGACGCCATGTACCATGAAATCTACTTCCTGATCTGCGGATAACAAAATACCCTGACCCATACATTCACCTCCTGAATAATTTATGAGTAAACGGCTGTAAATACGCCGCTACTTTCAAACCCATGATGCCTAAAAAGGCTACGATCGGATTTCCGATACCGGAGAGCCATAAAGCAAATATCACCACAACGACAATCCCGTATCTGAGCAGATTATGCAGCTGCATCTTCTTCACCGCACCGCTTTCGCCCAGATCCAGTGCCATATTCAGCGACCACGCCATATGGACTGCCATGCCCATGGCACATAAAATACCGGTGAGAAGACCGATACTGTAAAACAAACGGTCTTTTACAAAAATAAGACCAACTGCCTCACAGGCCACGCCATATAACAAAATACCGATCAGAAGATCCGGCAGTACATCACTTAAACCGTTTAACCAGTTTTTTAATTTCTGCATGTTTGCTCCGTTTCTCCCTCAAACTGTTCTCTCTGCCGCACAGAAACCGCCTGCCCTGATGGCACTGTCATTCAGCGGTCCCCGGAAGGATCGTCATCCTGCGGCGTCCTGTCGATCCTGTGCGCCTTTACATCGGCTCTGCGCTTCTTCCGCCCGGAATCATCCCCGGCCGTGCGCATCGCAAAAATATAAATATTCCGAAAACCGGCTAAGGCACCGACAAAAAACAGGATGACCGATAAAAATGAAGTGCCTAAAAGCTTGTCCAGATACATCCCCGCACCGCCGCAAAGGACGATCGGCACGAGCATATTGATGCCAAACTGTGTGATCATCGCCAGTGACCGGTATACGCTTCTGTCATATCCGTTTTTTTTCTGCTTTTTCGGATTTTTCAATTCACACCTCATCCTGATCGAACTGCTTTACATTATACTCATTTTTTTTCGGACTGTCTACCAAAATACCCATTTTATTTTTTTCTTTAGAGTTCGGTTTTCTTATTTTTTGTCATATCTGCGCACTGTACATTTTCCTCATTTTATTTTCTTTCTTCTCATTGACTTTTTGTACTGCGCAGAGTACGATTTGTGTAATTAATGTCATGCATCGAAGATGCATGATGTAGCATCCGCCGTCGCCGAAGGCGATTTTGACCGGCGGATGTTCCCGAAATGTCATGCATCAAAGATGCATGATGCAGCCTCGCTCATCTGCGAAGCAGATTTTGCATGAGCAAGGTTCCTGTCAGAGCCATATAAGGAGAACCTCTATGAAAGAATTCTCTCTCTATCGTAAACGGATTATTCCGGATGAATGTATTTTATTGAAAAATGACCATATTGTTTCCTTTGAGAACAACCGCCTGGTCACAACATGGTCGGCGCTCCATCCGAAAAAAGACCTGCACCACGGTATTTCCTGTTATTTTCTGGAGCATGGTATCAAGGTCAGCAAATTCTATTATGAGGATGGCAGGCTGCTTTACTGGTACATTGATATTATCACGCACAGCTGGAATGAGGACAAATCCTCTCTGACGGTGATCGATCTTCTGGCTGATGTCCTGATCTATCCCGATGGTTTTGTAAAAGTTGTGGATCTGGACGAGCTTGCAGACGCAGAGGAAGCGGGCATCATCACAAAGGATCAGCTTCTGAAATCCCTGCGCACGCTGGACAAGCTGCTTGGCATGATCTATTCCGGGGATTTTAAACGGATCCGGGATTATGTGGAGAGCTTTGAATAACGTAAAAGAGCATACTATATAAAAAGCAGGAAGATAATACAGACGCAATCACGCCCGGCTACCCTGCGATTTATCTGCTCGTATTTGCACAGTCTCCGGCCACCAAAAAGCGTGGTGGACGCTCCGACTGGCAAGCGAGCGATAAATCTCGGTCGCCCGTGCAAAAGATTGCTTACTGTATTATCTTCCTTTTTTATTACGACTGCCACGTCTACTACTGTATCTGCTCCAGTATGTACGGATCCTTGATCTTTTCATCCTCCGCAAAGAATAAGATCTTCGTCAGCACCTCTGCCGTCTTTGGATCATCATCCACAAATGGCAGGAAAATTCGTCCGCGCCTCTGCGAATGAACCGGAAGTACATTGATCATCGGTCCTGCCTCCTGATGCACCACACCACTTCCGAGATGAACCGTATAATTTGCGCGTTTTCCTTCTATCACAGCATGGTTCTTTGTGAAAGTCACATTAGTCAGTCGGAATAATGGCATTGTAAACTCTGCGATCGCCTTTCGCATTTCCACCGTAGAGTGAGAGGTCTCCGGATCCACACCGCCCGCATGCGCCACGCTGACAGCCATATCCACATCCCGCATTACCTCGGAAAACAAAATATCCGGGATTTCCTTCAGTTTCAGATCTTTTCCCGTTTTTCTGTCTGTAAATACAACCCATTCCAGCGTCGGAGCTTCTATATCGGATGGTGAGAACCAGTCTGCCAGCGCATAGATCCTTGCCACGATATTTTCTTTGTAATATACCTTCTGCAGACCATCTTCGATATCTGCCACCCAATGTCTTGCTTTCAAACAGCCCAGCGTTTTCTTCGTCTGGATCTGATTGCCCGCATAGCGGAGGGAATGTTCCATATTCAGTTCTTCTTCTGTTTTTACATACAATTCCCTGAATACCTGTTTAAACGGCTGTATGATCTGATGATCAAATACATACTTCTGGAGCATATGCCATTTGCCCGCCGTATACATCTGGAACGGATGCGCCACGGTCATCTTTGCATCATCCGCAAGCTGCATTGCCTGCAGTTCTCCATCCTCTGCCGGTACATAAAATGTAGCTTCTGCAGCAAAACCAAGTATGTCATCCTCTGTTTTGAACACCAGCGCAGCGACCATATCGTGTACGACCGGATTTTCCAGCATTCCTTTTATTTCCGAATATGCATAAGTCTCCTGGCTCTCCATTGTGGCTTCCAGCATAGCCTTTGTACGCCTTGCCTGCTCTGTCAGCTGCTTTTTGGCATCTGTCAGTTCCAGCACATACGGATCTTTCCTGCTCTTTGCCGGAACACTCTTGAGCTGCCTGCCATTCTTTTCACAAATGACCGCACATTTGCCGCCCTCTTCCATTTCCAGCCATATGGACAGTTCGCCGACTTCATGCGGTTTGAAATATTCCGCCATTTCCTGCGCCACCAGCCCCTCCATGCGCAGAATAAGCCTTGTCACATCCTGATAGCCGGCGCTTACTGCCATGTTGCGCATGGCTATCTCAACTGCAGCCGCCTCGCTTGCACGCCGCTGGGCGCCAAACTGCTTACTTTCCTTTTTGAATTTCTGCAAAAACAGATACCTGTCTTTGATCTGTGCCTCCTTTTCAATCGGCAAAATCCCGACCGCCATGAGGAGATCTTTGTTTCTCTTTGCCTCGATCTCGGCAAACAGCTTTTCTTCTTCATATTTACCAAGTGCAGCATCTGCATATTTTCTGGCTCTTATATGTTTCGCGCCGTCTGATATATACTTTGCAGCCTTGTATATGAGCTGGAAGCGCTGATCCCCCAGCTTTTCATATACCTCTGTAAACCACTTCTTATCAAAAGCACCCGCATTCAACTCATCCACCTCAAGCGGCGTATATCTGGCGATCATTGCCTTTCTCTTATCATCAAACATTTCATTCATATGCGCCATGAAATAATAGCAGCCGGCCGTAAATCCATCCCAGCCCAGATATGCTCCGACAATATCGATCCATTCCGGTGCATACATAGCAGCCTCGATCAGGCGCGCTTCACTGATGTCCGTTCCGTTCAGATAAGACCGCAGCGTATCCGCATTGTCATTCACATCAGGCATACAAACCTGCAGCAGATGCGACAGGCTGTTCTTCTTGCTGACCTTCTGCCGCCTGCCATATGTATAACTGCCGCTAAAATAGGTAGATCTCTCCAGCGTTTCCTTACCGAGTGCAGCCAGTATTCTGACAAAATACGCTGCTCCGTATACGCGTTTCAGTCCATATACATATGGTGAAAATTCTGTCTCTGTATCTCCTCTTGTCAGCTCTGCTTCCATTACAAGCGCCGACATATCTGTATAAAGCTTTTTGGCGATCTCCAGACATGTCTGATCCTTTTCAGTCAGATTTCCGGACGGCGCATGGAGCAGGATCTGTTTCACGCTGTCCATTCGTTTTCTTTCTGCCCAGCCCCATTTCCATTCATAGCCTCTGATTTGCCGTTGTCTGTCGTGTTCTGTAATATACTGCATCACATTCGATACACATTCCAGGCTCTTATCCAGTGGATTGCCCTCAAAAGCCATCTTGTACATATAATCCCGGCTGATCAGCCCATGATTGTGCGCCGCAATATAAGTGGAAAGACTCGGTATTTCCATTATATTCCAGCTATGTACCCAGTAATGATATCCCGGTTCATTGATCACATCCGCCAGTATTCGGAAATCATGCGCCTTTGCCAGCGCATAGTTGTATGGGAACAACCTGACAAATATTTCCTCTTTATAAGCAGCCTCCGCAGAACCTGCATCCGGTACCTTTCCGCCACCGCTGTGGGCAGGTGAGATCCTGCCTGCCAGTATCATGATCTGTTCATGCGTCAGCACGCTCCGGTGGCACAATGTCTCCCGTTCCTCTGTTTCTTCCATAAAATTATTTCTGCGCTTTTTCCCCCGGAATGTATAGATCAGGTCCTCCTTCCGGCTTAAAAGGTAGTCCGCTGCAACCACAGCCAGCTTTCTCTCATCACTGTCCGGTACAAATTTCTGATACAGATAACTGATGACTGCTCTGATGTGCGCAATGTAGCCAAGGCTAACCCTCTCCCCTGTATACTGCCGCCCAAACAGGTCTGCCACAAAGCTCTCACAGTACTTTTTAAAATCTTCCTTATCATTGTTATATCCCTGTAAATATACATAAGCCTGCATACATACTTCCGGAGTCTGTATTGTCTTTTCATAAAAATCCAGCCACAGGTCTTCCAATATGATGCTTTCGTCATCCGCCGCAACATAAATCCCCGGCTGTTCGCCAAGCATACAGATTTCCCCATTTCTGTTTTCATATTCATCATATTTATGGGCATCAATGAGGGCATCCAGCTTCCGCAGGATTTCTCCCGGATCTGTTATTCCAGCCTTTGCTCCGTTTAATATTCTGTCCTTCACCTTCAGAAGAGTTCCTGCCAGCTTACCTGCACTTCCTGCAAGTTTCCTTGTGGTAATCCCGCTGTCCGGAAAATATCTGTTATAAAATTCCCTGCATTCTGCCAGATAATCCGCATCAAATACAGGCGTATAGTCCGCATTTACATCATACAGCCCATAGCCTTGTGCAGCACCTGCTTTGTCCTCTGTCTCATTTCGGATCTCCCGGATCAGGATCTGTTCCTTCGTGGAAACTTTGATCCCCTTCTGCTCCATTTCATCCATACAACCTGCACATGCTGTAAACAAGTTCTGTCTTTTGTCATCATTTTTAAGCTGCAGAAGAATATCCAGTCCTGCTGTTCTCTTTTCCTCTTTTGCGTCAGTAAGCAGTCTGCAGATCATCTGCTCCATCTCTGTTCCATCCAGCTTGTAAAGGATGGATAATACAGTTTCCCGGATATCAGATTTTTTATACTTCAGCATTCCCTCAAGTCTTGCATAATCTGCCTTTGAAAGTTCCATGGCGCTGACCAGCTTTGCAGCTTTCTGTCGCGTATACGTCTCTTTATCCGCAACCGCATCTACCAGTATTTCTCTCTGTCTGTCATTTGCAGGTTCTCTGACCAAAAGAAGCAACAGTGTATCCCTGCTGTAGTGGGAAATATCTATCTCCTGCAGCATCTCTGCAATATGCGTGATCTTATCCTCATCACGGAGGGCACTTGCACAGATGGCAAGACGCATGATCACATCCGAGCGGTCAAGATATTCTGCATTCCATGGAAATACGCATGGATCGATCTCCAGCCGTTTTTTCGGAATACGTGCAAGAATATCTTCCAGAATATCATAGATTTCCTGGCATTCCTGTCTGCTGTCAAAGTATTTCTCCACCTCCGCATATGTCTTTTCCCGGAGCACGCCACTGTAGCGTTTCCCCTCCTCATAGACCAGTTCATTCATATAAGACGCGAAATCCGGCATAAAGCTTGGCAGCATAACGGTCATGGTATCCATTTCATCCGAAAACTGCCGGATAAATGTCTTTGCCACTTTATGGGTGTATACCATGCCAAGATTCATAGACTTGATATACATGCCGAAAACCATTCTCTGATGCCTGCTGCCGGTTAGCGCCAGCTTATTCATAACAGCGCACGCCTCATCCAGATCGAAAAATCCATAGCTCCACAGAGCCAGATAGATCTGCATGGCATCCTCGCCTGCAAGTACTTCTTTTCTGGCTTTTTCATCATGCAGATAAGTGTCTATGGATAACAGTTGCTTTTTCTGGATCCTGTCAATTTTACTTTCCTCGCTTGCGATCAGTCCTGTCCATGTCGCAACTGCCCGCATGACAGAGGAATAGCGCAAGAGGTCATTTTCTTTTATCACCTGAAAAAGTGTCATAAATGCCTGCGCAGTTCCGTAATCCATATTTTCACAGATTGATTGACGAAGCCCTTCCTGCAATCTCGCCGCAAGAAGAAGTTTTCCGACAGCCTCATAAAGCTCCGTATTCTCGCTCATGAAAATACCACGGAGCATACTTGTTGTCAGCTTTGTCTGCGTGCCTTCACCAAGCAGCACATCCAGCAGAAGCCTGATAAGTTCCTCATTGCCCCGGTCAAGCTCTGCGGCGATCCAGTATTCCGATACAGCACTGTAGGCTGCAGCAGCACATTTATTCCGGTAAAAACACAGCTTGTCCGCAGGCAGTTCTTCTTTATACAAGGACACAATATCTGCCTGATAGATGCCCATCTCATGGTATGCCTTTAAAATGCGGAAGTATCTGTCCAAAAATGTCGTATACCGCTTTGTCCGCATCGTTCTCCTGTAGTAGGACTCACTGACCTGCCATTTTATAATACTGTCTACAGAAACATAAAAATCCTCCAGCAGCGCATCAGGCAGCCATTCGGGCATATTTTTTAACTCTTTTCTGAAGAACTCGGACGGACGGGCTCCTTTCTTTTCAAGAAAGGATCTAAGCCGCTTACCGATCACTGTGGAGGACACACTTCCTCTATATTTGTCACTTTCATCCAGCACCTGTCTTACCTGCTCACTGTAGCTATTTCTAAGCTCCCGCGAAGCCTTATCAAATGCCTGTCTAACCTCTTTTGCAACCTTCTTCTGCTCTTCCAGCTCTTGTCTTGTTTTCTTACCTTCTCCCATGTATAGCCCCTTTCACATCTTTACCACATTCTGCCTGCCAGCATCGTCAGGCGGATAAATGTAATTTCGTTACCCTCTGCAAACTCCACTTTTTCATCCAGATTTTCCAGTTCTCTGTCTCCCAGAAAGACACGGAACAATCCATCCTCAAATCCCTGTACCGCTGTCTCGATCGCCTTTTGTACATCCGGCTTCTTTTCCCCGTATACGATCCCGAATGCAATCTTACCGATCTGTGACATATCCTCGATCTGCTCCTTGGAAAGCACCGCCTCGCCCTTGTCCATGCGGTCTATATAATTGGCTACACAGATCTTTACCGTTTCTCCGATCAGCTCCCGCAAACTCTCCGGTGCTTTCTCATAAGAAAATGCCACCTTATCTACCATGTTTTTACGCTTTCCAAGCTGCTTCATATTGATATACAAATGCATATGTTTTCTCCTATAATAAAAGACACATTGATACCTGGAATCCACTGAATTTCCAGCAATGGAACTCACATAAACTTTTTAACATATTCTTCCGTCCGATCCAGATTCTCTGCAATCTCTGCAATTGATTTACCTTTTTGCAGCCATTTGGTGATCAGTTCTTTGTCCCGGTTCTGTTCACCCTCATTCCGCCCCTTTTTTCTTCCCTGCTCATATCTCTGATCCATTTTCATTTCTATCGTCATATAATTCTCCCTCCACTTGGAACATCAGCCCATGCAAATTTGCCTTTGGCAAATGGGCTGATGCTGCATATCAAGTTTTCATAGAAAACTTGATACATTTATCATTATCATCCCTTATCAGTTCCACTTCATTCTGAATATTTTCTGTATAGGAATCTGTTGGCTGCCCGGTTTTGAAGTAATCAAGCAGTTTCGTTGTATCCTCACTGATTCCTTCTCTATTTCCTTTTATATTTACAAAATACGTTCGCCGCTTATCCGCAAGCACCAGTTCCTTATTTTCCTTACATGTCGTCTCAAATGCAGATCTGTTTCTTCCGTTGTCTGCATTTCGATATCATACACATTACCATCGCTATCTTTGGCATAAATGTCGATACGGATTCCCTTTCCGATAAAGGTTGTTTTCATCGACTTCTGCGGCTCTACAACCTCAATCTCGATCAGTTTGATCTGCAGGATTCTCTGAAGCCCAGAGAGGTCTGTTATACTTTGAAACCTCTCTGCTATTCATTTGTTTGTGGAATTTAAGCAGTGAAGTTTCTTGAAACGTTTAGATATATGATAGTAACTAGTCAGAGTTACCTATCATGAAATAGAAAATGGGATGGCGAGCCATCTCATATAAAATATGCTTTTGACTTTCTGCTTGCAATCAGTTTAACATACATACTGAATGCAGGCAACTGCAAATATACTATTACCTAACTCTTAAATTCATGCGCTGTTTTCACAAAGATCAGTTCTACCATAGCAAATAGAAGCAGAGAAATAATCAATCCTAATATATTCCAAAATGTAGATTGTACAAATAGACCTATGCCTATCGGCAAAAGCGCAAGACATCTTGCAATCCCCTTACACCGACTGAATTTTTTGTTAATGGAACGCGTCATATTCTTGCCACAATTTTTACAATCCGGATGTATCAAAACCTTGATAGAATACTGCTGCTCGCCGCAGCAATGCGGACAGATCATTTTCATTTCAAATTCCCCCTTAACTATATAAAACCTGCTGACTCGATATTTGAATAGAATTGTTAATACAAAACAGGAACATCCTAGGATAATCAATCGATAGTGTAGCCGACCGAGATTTGTGGAGCACTTGTCGCTGCGGAGAGACCACCACTCTTTTGGGTAAATGTAACGGATTTACTATGTAAATCCGTTATGCAGCCTCTGCGTATCGGCAAAGCCGATTCTGCATACGCTGAGGTTTCTCGTGGCAGGAGAACCCGTGTAAATAAACAGTGAAATCGCAGGGTAGGCATACGTGATTGCGTTCCTAGAATGTTCCTGTTTATTTCTCACATTACTAACCCATTCCTAGTAGAAGATATGTCCCCCGATCTGCTGCCCGGTCAGCCCCGGGATCGGGGTACGGAAGAACAGACAGTTTCCGACCGGTGAAGCACCTGCCATGGCATCCTGCGCTGCCTGATAGCACGATTCATTTGCACCTCTGGCAAGCACCAGTGCAAAACGTCCGCTGCCGACAGGAGAAAACTGCTTCTTCTGCATGATAACCTCCAGCACTGTAGATGGGAATAACGGACTCCTGACACGGTTCAGGACAACTGCGCCGACTGCCACCTTTCCGGTATAGCTTTCGCCGCCGGCCTCACACTCAATGATCGCCGCCATCAGATCCACATCACCGCTCGCAAACAGCACATCCGACAGATCCCTGTTGACCATTGCCTGCGACTGCAGGGACATGGCAAGCTCTTCCTTATACTGCTCCTGCAGTGTTGCGATATCACTTTCCTTCTGCGCGATCTCCTGCTCGTAAGCCAGTGCTTCCTCTTCTTTTTCCGCGATCTGATCTAAATACTGGCGTACATTCTCACTTGTTTTTTTAACATCCTCATACAGTCCTGTTGTGCTGGCATTTGCTTCCTGCTGCAGCATTTCAAGCGTTTCCTTATCCTGTTTGAGTTCCTTTTCCTTTTTTGCGATCTTTACCTGCGTATCTGCATATTCCTGCAGCATTTTGCGGTCATACTGGTTGATCATCTCAATATAATCAGCCTTATTGAGCAGGTCCGAAAAGCTGGATGCAGAAAGAAAAACATCCAGATAAGATGTGTTTCCCTCTTCATATAAAAACTGGATCCGCTGCTTCATTTCTTCATATCGTACCTTCTGCTGCTCTTTAGCATCTGCAATCGTTTCCTGCGCCTCGGTGATCGCATTTTGCTTCTTCTCGATGATCTCATCAATTTCCAGAAGCTTACTGTTAGCCTTCTGCAACTCTTCATTCAGATTATCCAGATAGCTTTGCAGACTTGCCCGGTCTGTCTGCAGATCCTGAATACTGTCATTTGCTTTTTCCAGTCCGTTTTCCGCCTTCGCCTTATCCCGCTGTGCCTGCTCAAGCTGCTGCCCCGCCGTTGCATAGGTATACAAAGGACGCCCGATCAAACAACCGAGCGTCAATGTTGTAAAAGCTATCCATTTTTTCCAGTTCTTACAAAATGTCATCTGCTACATCCCTTACAGGTCAAGTTCTATTTTTCTGCCGGTTCTTTCATACCGGTAATATACCACGCCTGCTGCGTCAAACATCTTTTTCGATGCGATATTCATCGGCGTTCCTTCGTATTTATCGCAGTCATACACAACCGTTCTGATTCCCGCCTGTATGATTGCTTTTGCACACTCATTACACGGAAACAGGGATACATACAGCTTTGTACCCTCCAGACTGCCACCGCGGTAGTTGAGAATGGCATTCAGCTCACTATGCGTGACAAAAGGATATTTTGTCTCAAGCGCATCGCCTTCTCTGTCCCACGGAAAATCCTCATCGCTGCATCCATTCGGGAATCCGTTATATCCCATGGAAAGAATACGATTGTCTTTTCCGACAATACAGGCTCCCACCTGTGTATTCGGATCCTTGGAACGCATTCCCGACAACACGGAAACGCCCATAAAATATTCATCCCATGAAATGTAATCTTTTCTCTTATGATTCATAGTTTATCCCATCCGTTTTCCTGACAGATCCACATATACAGCAGATAGTGATCCTTTTTTACCCTCGCATCGTTTATGACATGAATATCACTTACTTTGTTCCGAAAATTCTGTCTCCTGCGTCGCCAAGTCCCGGTACAATATAGCAATGATCATTTAACTTTTCATCAAGCGCACCAATGTAAATATCCACATCCGGATGTGCTTCCTGCATTGCTTTTACCCCTTCCGGTGCTGCAATGATACACATAAAGTGGATGTTCTTACAGCCTTTATCCTTCAGCATCTGAATGGCTGCTACAGAAGAACCGCCTGTTGCCAGCATCGGATCGACTACAAAAACTTCTCTCTGTGCACAGTCTTCCGGAAGCTTACAGTAATATTCTACCGGCTTTACCGTAACAGGATCACGATACAGACCGATATGTCCCACCTTTGCAGCAGGGATCATTTCCAGCATACCGTCTACCATGCCAAGTCCCGCACGCAGGATCGGTACAACAGCCAGCTTCTTACCCTTCAGTTCTTTTACAGTTGTCTTGCAGATCGGTGTCTCGATCTCCACATCTGCAAGCGGCAGATCTCTTGTTGCCTCATAGCACATCAGCATTGCGATCTCGCTGATATTCTGTCTGAAATCCTTTGTTCCTGTTTCCTTTTTACGGATAATACCGATCTTGTGCTGGATCAGCGGATGATCCATAACAACAACTTTACTCATACTTTTATCCTCCTGTTTTGTAAATTCTTCATTTCATTTGTGCCTTTGCTTCACTTTACAATGTATTTCTCCAAAACGCAAGTACACAGCCTATTATGCCTCGATCTGATCAATTCTTCTCTGATGTCTTTCTTCTCCCGAAAATTCTGTTTCAAGGAAGGTATCGACGATGGAAAGTGCCAGATTCGGTCCTACGATCCCTGCTCCCATTGCCAGTACATTGGCATCGTTATGCAGTCTTGTCAGCTTTGCGGAAAGTGTATCCGCACAGAGTGCAGCACGGATTCCCTTTACCTTATTGGCTGTGATGGAAATACCGATCCCCGTTGTACAGATCACGATTCCTTTCTCACATGTCCCATCCGCCACCGCGTTAGCCACTGCTTTTCCGTAAACCGGATAATCGCAGGAGCTTTTATCGTAGCAGCCTACATCCTTTACTTCATATCCTTTTTCTTTTAAATGTGCTATCACAGCTTCCTTCAGATCAAATCCGCCATGATCACTGCCTATTGCTATCATCTGTTTCCTCCTGATCTGCATCTATTATTTTATGACCTGCTGCCTTCAGCAGCCTGTTCATAACAGCCTGTCCGATCCCTTTATCCGAAAAGCCTTCCGTATACATGAAGTCCATTCCTTCATCATCAAACTCACGGAGCATCCGGAAAAGGTCCTTTGCGATCTGCGCAAGATCATCCCTGTTTCCCGTTACCTTAACGGAATCCGCCTGATAGGCGCTGCCATCTTCCCCTGCAGCGATCACGCCGACTTTATATCCCTGCGCACGCTTTTTATCTACTTCCTGCTGGAGCCGTTTTCTGACATGATCAGCCTGTCCGCTGATGATCGTCAGCTCACCCTTTGGCGCATAATGCTTATATTTCATGCCCGGCGCTTTCGGCTTTGCATTTCCGCTGACACTGAACATGGTCGGATCCTGCAAAAGCTCCGGCAGAATTTCCTGCATCATTTCATAGGTCACATAGCCCGGTCTGAGGATCATCGGTTTTTCGCCCGTTACATCCACGATCGTGGATTCCACGCCGATCCCGACCTGTCCGCCATCCAGCAGCATTTCGATCTTTCCGTTCATATCCTCATACACATATTTCCCCAGCGTCGGAGAAGGTCTGCCTGAGGTATTGGCACTTGGCGCTGCCACAAAGCCGCCCGCTGCCTCAATAAAAGCAAGTGCTACTTTGTGATCCGGGAAACGCACCGCAACCGTATCCAGTCCGCCGGTCGTTTCTTTGGGCACCAGATCCGTCTTTTTGAAGATCATGGTCAATGGACCCGGCCAGAACTTTTCTGCCAGCTTTTTAGCATTTTCCGGGATCTCGGCTGCGATCTTGGAAAGATCCTCCAGCCTGCAGATATGCACGATAAGCGGATTATCACTCGGTCTGCCCTTTGCCGCATAAATCTTGCGGGAGCTGTCCGGATTCAAAGCATCCCCGCCCAGTCCGTAAACTGTCTCTGTCGGGAAAGCAACAAGACCGCCGTCCCTGATGATCTGACCAGCCTGCCTGATCGCTTCTTCATTCCATGTATGCTCTAAATCTTTGATCCACTTCGTTTCCAAATGACTCATTCCTTCTCTGCCGGATGAGGGATTTTGCTGCCTCACCGTAATTCTGCTTTAGTATAGCACATTTCCCCCTGCTTTCAAACTATCTGCGCACACATTTCCGCACATTTTTCCGTTTCCGTATCAGGGTATCAGGCTGACGGCGCTTTTTGCATACCGCTCACATATTGCATCACGGCCATGGCAATATGAAATGCAAGGCGCTCCTGATATGCGCCTGTCACAAGCTTATCTGCCTCTGCCTGATTGGACAGGAAACCGCATTCCACAATGATCGTCGGAACAGTCGATTTTTTCAGCAGATAATATGTATTGTTACCCTTGGGCATCCGTTTATTGTCAGGATCCACGCCCCTGATCAATTCCTGCTGCATGATCTGCGCCGCTTCCTTTCCGGCCTCGGAAGTCTCATAGTAAAAAACCTGTGCGCCACACACGCCTTCCGCCGAATAGCTGTTCTGGTGGATGCTGACCGCCAATGCTGCACCGGACGATTCAATGAGTGCGATCCGGTTTTTCAGATCCTCCACCTTTTTACTTCCCTGATTTCCTGTATACAGACCTTTATCTTCATTTCTCGTCAGAATGACATGATAACCGTTCTGCTGCAGCAGTCTTGCAAGACGCATGGTGATCTGCAGATTGACATCTTTTTCCAGCGCACCGTTGATTCCGATCTTACCGGGATCTTCCCCACCATGCCCCGCATCCAGCACAATGACCGGCTGCTCACCTCTTTTTTCCTGCTGCATGGTATAGATCACTGCTGTCCTCGCCAGATAATACATTGAACACAAAAGGCAGATCGCCATGATCACAGAAATCAGCTTGTTTTGCACGTTGGCCTCCACATACGATGTAGCTTTACTACATTCTATGCCAAGCTGCTCTGTGTTATGACTTTCTGCCTTCTTTTTATTCCGTCACGATTTCCTCAAGCGGCGCCTGCTCATCCGCCGTATCAGTCTGTTCTCCTGTATTTTCCGTATTCTGCACAGTTGCTGTCTCATCCGGGACCACCGGATCTATGGCAGCTTCATTCTTCACATAATTTTCTATCAGTGTCCAGACATCCGGTGTTTCCAGTCCCAGCTTCCATTCCGCAATACCGCCAAGCTGATAGGCCGACATCACCTGCAGCTTTGCTTCGAGACTCTTTGCATTTTCCAGCCAGATCTGATAGGTCACGCCATCCGCTTCAAAGGTCGCATAATCCTGACAGGTCGTTTCATCCCACGAAGCTGCCACGCCATATTGTGCCAGATAATTCGCCGCTGCAGACATGGAAAGCGCCTCACTTGTCAGGCTTTCTCCCCATTTCCAGAGTCTTGTGTAAAACGGAACCGCATTGATCACTTTTTCCTGCGGTACGGCAGAAACCGTATTCTCAATGCCCTGCTGCACATAACCGATCGAAGCCACACTGCCCGCTTCCGCAGAGCCCGCATAGTGTTCATCATATCCCATGATAACCACATAATCTACAACCGTTCCCTGCTCTTTTCTGTCATAATGCGCTGTATAGCCTGTCGGTACATAATTATCAACCGAAAGCACGATCTGATTCTTCCGACAGCTGATGGAAAGTTCGCGTAAAAACTGCACATAATCGTTACCCGCACTTTCCGGAACCTGCTCAAAGTCAATATTGATGCCATCAATCCCCATCGCCGTAACCGTTCCTACAAGCTGGGAGATCAGATTTTTCCGGTTTGTTGTCGTTCCAAGAATCTGCGCGATATCCACATCATTGGTAAAATTATCGATGAGTGCCCACACCTCGATCCCGCGGGCATGCATCGCATCCACATAAGTCTGACTTGCAATAGAAGTAAAGTTACCGGCATTATCATTTAAGAAGAACCACGTCGGAGAGATGGTATTAACCGCCTTTGTATTTGCCAGCAGTCCTTCCACACCATCATTGGCGGCGGCATTTGTCACCTGATGCCATACCATATTGATCTTGTAATCTTTATGGATACTCGTATATTCCGGGATCACGTAACTGATCGGTACTTCTACTGCCTGATCCTCCGCTGCTTCCAGACGCTTATTTTCCACATAACCGATCACTGCATCTGCTGTTTCTACCTTGGACCAGTTTTCCATTTCCTCCAGAACCGTTACCTGGCTGCCTGCATCCTGCTGCTCTAAAATATCACTTTTGATACCGCCCTGATACCGGACTGCGGTCGCTTTTTGGATCACTGCTGTCTGATGCGTTACATTTTCCGTATAGATCTGTAATCTATGTGGTGCTTCATACACATTGCAGATAAAATTAGAGAAGTTCTCCATAAAGCTGAGGGATACATATGGCACTTCATCCTGCAACACAAAGATCGGGCATGTATGCTCAGCAGCTTCGCCCGAAACCGTATAAGTTGTCGAATCAAGCGGGATCTCATACAGATCCAGTGCTGTTGTATAAAGCAGCAGTTTTTCATTCATGTCATAATAAAATCTGCTGTTTAACTGCTCCTGTACAAAAGACAAAGGCAGATAATCATTGCCGTCTATATTGGCAGCCTTTTCCTCTGCCACCACATCTGCCAGAATGATCGGAACCTGACCTTCTTTTTCGATTCCGTAGTATCGGGACAGATCCATTGTTTCCTTGGAATAGGAATATTTCTCATATAATTTGACACCGACTGCGCCCACAATGATCAACGCCATCAAAACGACTGCGATCACAGCGGGAAGTATTTTCTTTTTTTCCATCTTGTTCTCCTTTGTCTGAATCCCACATTCGGTTTTAGTATACCAAACTATATAAAATGGGACAAGTGTACACATACGATTTACACAGAGGGGCTGTTTCATCTGTCACTTGTCCCATTTGAGATATTATCTCATGGCTTTATTCTTTTTTAATCCAGTCGTACCTGACCTCCTTTATACCACCGGATGCATCCATAACATAATCTGCCATAAAGTTGTCCGTATGATATCTGTCCGTTTCTCTCAGGATATCTTTTCGCTCCGGTACTTCGATCGTCGAAAAGCAGTCCTGCAGCTTTTGCATAACCTGAAACTGTACTTCTATCCGATCCAGCATTTGCGTAAGCCTCTGCCCTTGATCTGACATAAGCATTTGTCCTCCTGTTGCTTTCTTTTCATGCACCCGATCCCCCAAAAGGAAAATTTACTGTGATATGAATAATAATTCCGGATCGTGAATCATATTTTTAAATTATGGTGATGATAAAGAATAGATTACTAAGAGATGACATCGGACGCGCACAAAGACATAAAAAATAAATACTGTAATATTGAATTATTTGTTTGAAAATTTATATTGGAAAATAATTTGATAAAACACGTATGTGCTTTAAAGACAATCGATATCCGATCACGATATCAATTCCATATTGTCTGACGATGCGGATCGCATCTGAACGAAATCCTGTAAGATCATGCCCCCTTTCCGGTGCATACTGCGTCGGATGGCATCTCTTATTGACATGATTATAAAAGAAGACCTTTTCTTTGGCAATAGAAAAGTTAAAATTTTTATTAAATTAGTTGCCTGAGAGGTAACTTCTATTGACTAAAACCGACATAAGATATAAGATACTTGTACAAAAGAAACAAGTATTTTCAGTCGTTTGAGGTCGATTTTTGAATAAAATCAGATAAGGATGTGATAATATGAAAATCGAAAAAGTAAATGACCATCAGATCAGATGTACCCTGACAGGTGCAGATCTTGCAAATAGAGAGTTAAAGATCAGCGAGCTTGCCTACGGCAGTGAAAAAGCCAAAAACCTGTTCCGCGACATGATGCAGCAGGCATCTTTTGAATTTGGTTTTGAGGCAGAGGATATCCCGCTTATGATCGAGGCAATTCCGGTCAATGCGGATTGTATCGTACTGATCATCACCAAGGTAGAAGATCCCGATGAGATCGATACCCGTTTTTCCAAATTTTCTCCTTCGCTCAGTGCAGAAGATGATGCTGCAGAGGATGATATTACAGATCATTTTTCCGATGATGTCTTAGATCTGTTCCAGAAGATCAAGAACAGCACCGGTGCTGTTAGCAACACGCAAAACGAAGAACCGCAAACAGCTGCTCCGCGTATGCTGCAGGCGGGTCTGAATCATCTTTGCACCTTCTCCCGCATCGTAAAAGATGCTTATACCGCAGAAAGTGCTTTATACAAGGATCCGGAAGCAATGCAGTATTGTCTGGTTCTCACAATGGGTGATATGTCACAGCAGCAGTTTGGAAAGATATGCAATATTGCTTCAGAATATGGATCGATCCAAAAGGTAGAACCGGCCAGAAGCGCATATCTGCAGGAACATTATGAAGTGCTTGTTCCCCAGGATGCGGTTAGTGCTCTTGCCCAGATCTAAATCGACTGTAAATGCTTATTCTATTGTAATTTATCATATTTAGCGTAAAAAGGGCGTGTGAAAAAACTTTCGTTTTTTCACACGCCCTTTTTCATGTCATGAATCAACAGATTCTTTATTTTTCATTGATCGCTTTCATCAGCGCATCAATATCCATTCCGTGAACCATGGCTGCTTCTTCCAATGTCTCGCCCTGTGCGGAAGGACATCCGATACAATGCATACCAGCTTCCATCAGGATCGGGATAACACCCTGGTCGATTCTGATGATCTCACCGATAGTCATATCCTTTGTTATCTGTGCCATTTCTTATCCTCCTTTATCCTATCATGCAATTTTTATTCTAAAATAGTATACCCTGTCTGTCGTTTTTTAGCAACGGCTCTTTATTTTTTCTTTCCGAACAATCTTACCAACTTTAAAAACAGGTTGACGAAATCAAGGTACAGCTCAAATGCACCCATCAGTGACAGGCAAAGCACATTGCTGTCATTTGCCATATATACATTTTCCTTGATCTTCTGTGAGTCATAGGCCGTCAGTCCTGTGAAGATCAAAACGCCTACGATACTCAGTGCAAAATCTACCATTGATCCGCGGAAGATAAACATATTAAAGACGGTTGCAAGGATCAGTCCCCACAGAGCCATTATCAGGATATTGCCCATTTTTGTCAGGTCTTTCTTTGTAACCAGTCCGTAAACTGCCATGATCAGGAACATACCTGCTGTCAGCAGAAATACCTTTACCAGTGAGCTGCCTGTATAGATCATGCAGATAACAGATAAAAGAACACCCGTCAGATACGCATATATGGTATAAAGGATACCGGCAAGAACTGCGTTGTTCTTTGAGATAGCCCAGTTGGAAGCAAAAACGATACCCAGCTCACCAAACAAAAGCAGGTAAAAATTATATCCGGTCAGCATTTTGATCGCTGCATACGGAGAAACTGTAAATGCCGCAAAAGCTGTGATCAGAAGTGCTGCCACCATAAACAGATAGGATTTTACAACAACCTCTTCATACATAATGCTCTTAAAATCGGCCAATGTCTTTTTCACAGGCTCTTCTGCTTCAAATCCGCCCTGCATCATATCATAATTCTGATCCTCCCAGCCCGGAAAGCTGTTTCCCGTATTTCCCTGGTAGCTATCCTGGTAGCTGTTCTGATAACCATTGTACTGATTCTGATAGTTGTTATCCATATGTCCCCCTTATCCTGCCATGCGGCACTATAAAATGTAAGTTATTCTTACGCATAACTATAATATAAAATCAGTGGGATGGCAATTTATTTTTCAAAGTAAATTTACAGCACCGCATAAATGCGTGCATTTTCCTCGTCGCCATAACAAAATAAGCAGAAGCCGATTTATCAGCTCCTGCTTACTTTGTTGTCTTAAATATGATCTCTCCATTATGAACAAGTCCCAGCTTTTCTTCTGCGATCTCTTCCACATAAGAATCTGTCTGGACATATTTTTTCAATTCTTCCAATTCCTCGGCTCTTGCTTCCTCGTCTGCTATCTGCTGCTTGAGCTCCTCCTGTCTGACAACGTATTGATCCTGTTTTTCTTTCAGCTCCACACACTTGATGGAAACCATCAGCATCAACACAATGACAACCGTCGAAACCAAAAACATACCAGACCGATTCTGCCGCCTTCCCCGATACCTTCTACGGCTCATCACGATTCCCCATTTCTAACTGGTTTTTGTGTTTACATAAAGTTATCTTACCTTCTTTTATGTTAGCCGTCAACTTCTTTTTTAGCCGGTTTCTGCCGCTCCTAATAGCCCGCAAACCCTTTAAAACTGGGCGTTTCACAAAGTTTAGTGGGATGCTCAGAATACGCACCACTATATCTAGTATGCGACGTATAACTGTTGACATAAAATTTACCAAAAAATCCCTGAAAATTTTTTTATAAAGAAACATACCGGTAGCAAGACCGAACACGGCAAACCAGCGCAGCGTTCCTGCATTCATACGATACAGCAACGAAAAAATGACGATCCCCGCAAAAAGCCAGAACAAAAGATCCTCGATCGCAACCAGAACAGATCCATGCGGCAGTACACGTCTTACAATTCTGATCTGATCGTAAATAAAAGTGATCACAGCCCCTGTTACAAAGCAGAACAACCAGAAAATACCCTGATCTATCACTTCTGCACTCATTATTTAAACAATCTGCCCAAAAAGGACTCTCCCTTCTCCCCATACTGACCGGCATCTGAATAAGTGAATGAGTCGATCTGCCCCTCGATATCAACTTCTCCGCGCTCTAATGTCAGACGGTTTACGTGCAGATCCTTCCCCTTGATCATCAGCATGCCCTGATCTGTTTCCAGCAGGATCTCTGCCAGATCAAAAGAGAGCACATCTGCCACGCCGCTGACCATACATGTCCTTCTGTTTGTCAGCATGACTTTATGTGCTCTCTGCTTTGTCGCCATATTCTCTTCCATGTCATTCCTCCCATATATGATCCCTTGTTTATTCTTTTCAATATATGTGAGAAATCCTGATTTATAACTACAACAATTTAAACATTTCCTTTGCTTCTTCCTTCCGCACAGTTTCCTGTACGGAAAGTACTTCTGCTTTCACATCCTTATTACCGAAATTGATCGTGATCACATCGCCGGCCTTCACTTCCGTACCTGCCTTTGCGACCTTGTCATTGAGCATGACACGTCCTGCATCACAGGCATCGTTTGCAACGCTGCGGCGTTTGATCAGTCTGGATACTTTTAAATATTTATCAAGTCTCATGTTGTTTCCTCTTTTCTCATTATTACTTCTGTCCCATTGCTGCATCAGCTTTGCTATGATTACCTATCTTACAACGCAGACGGGATCAGCGCAAGAGGGAAGAAACTGCCCGGCGTCCGAAAAAGCGCGGATATATATTTTTATACCGGTAAATACTCAGTACAATGCCCATCAGCGTATAAGACAATAAAATATTGCCGCCGCCTGCTGACAGGAAAGGAAGTGAGGTCGCACAGGCGGGAAACAGTCCGAGATTGATCATAATATTCAATCCGGTCTGTGTCAGGAAAACCGTTCCGCATCCACAGCCCATCATGAAGCCAAGCTCATTTTTCTGATGCAGGGCTGCACCGAATACAAGCACAAGCAGGATACCAAGAAGACAGCAGAGCAAAATGCCTGCCAAAATACCATATTCCGACCAAAGATACGTGAAAATATAATCCGCATTCAGATCCGGCAGTTTCGCACCTGCCTGCTGATCCATAGCACCGATCCAAGTTAGCGACTGATAACTTTCCCGGAGCGCTACAGTCACGTAACCGGCTTCGCCTCCTCCTGTCGCAAAAGCCTTCAGCCGCATAATCTGGTAAGGCGCAAGCATTTGTAATTTGTAGAGCAGGAAAAGCCCCAGTATGGGAAGCAGCAGTACAACAGACCACAAAGCGGTCAGCACCTTCCATTTCGAAACTTTGAACCATCCCTTTGCCACCGCAATCGTCAGTACAACAGATAAGCAGATCGCAAACGAGAATGTCATGGAAATGCTGTTTGCCCGCCCAAGGATCACTACCGGTAAGAGCATCCAGATCAGGCTCTTCAAAAGCCCTCGATAGCCCTGTCCATAATACTGGTACAGGATCGCTCCGTACAATGGTACATAAATAAATCCGAGAAACGGAGAAGAAATGTGATAACTGCCTATTGTAATATAGTAAAGACTTCCATTGGCCATGCTGCCAAATAGGACAGCATATATCCCAACAAGCAGTATCGCTGCGCCGATCCACTTTGCATATGCGGCGATCCGTGTATAATCCACATACTGCACAATGCTCATCAGTACGATACCGGTCATAACAAAGAACACATATTGTGTTCCATCCATATAGGATGTACCATCTCCCAACTGTCTGCTGATCTCCATCTGCAAAAAGGTACCAATCCCGCTGATCAGCGCCACAAATGCCAAAAGTCCCCAAGCGGTCTGCGGCTTATGGACAGTATCCAGAGAGATGCCTGCCTGCACGGGATCTCCCATATCACGTACTGCTTCTGCCCTCGCTTCATCCGGGCTCATACCGTTTTTCAGGTTCTCGGCGATTTGGTCCTCTATATGTCCCCTGATCTCTTCTTCTATAAAAGGACGCGCCTTTTTGCTGCGGATCTGTGATAATAATTTTTCTAAATATTCATCCATAGTTACCCTCCGCTATCCTTGAAAAGCCAGCACGTTTGTCACGGCGGAAGCATATTCCTGCCATTCTTCCGTCTTTTTGGCAAGCTCCTGTTTTCCCTTTTTCGTAATGCTGTAATATTTTCTGACCTTTCCCACATACTCCTGTTCGTAAGCGGTAAGTAACCCTTTTTCCTCCATGCCATGCAGGAGCGGATATAAAGTACCTGCCTTAAGTTCAAATACATTCCGGGATTTCCGGCGGAGTGTGTCGATCATCTCATAGCCATACATATCCTTCTCTTTTAAAAGCCCCAAAAGCAGCATTGTCATACTGCCTGATACAAGTGATTTTTCTACTGCCATTTTTGTACTCCTTTCTCGTTATATAGATTGTCGATATATTGGTTATCTATATATTATATCGACCATCTATCTATGTCAAGGGCGGATTTTATTTGTAAGAAGAATCTTGAAATGATAAGATGCATGGCATCAAAAAACCGGCTGGTTACCATTAGCTTTCTTATCTGCTCCGGGTAACCTTCGCCGGTTATCTGAATTTCGGTGTGTATTTATTGAATTAAATTGTTGTCATTGTAACTATTCAGAACCACATTCGCAAAATCGCATCTTACGATGCTTTCCTTTTGCTCATTAATGACCTCGCTCATGCAAAATCTGCTTCGCAGATGAGCGAGGCTGCATCATGCATCTTCGATGCATGACATTATGAGGTTACTTCGCCATATAAATCCGTAAAAATCTGCCCATAAATGGTCAGCTTATTACGGATTTGCATGGCTCTGAATAGTTACATATTATTATGCTTCTGGAATGCGACTATATAGTAAATGATCGTCACTGTCAGCGCTCCCACAAATAGAATAATAGAAGCCCAGCCCGCATCTTTTCCCCGGTAAATGCTGATCGTGAGAAACAGGGTAAATACGCTGATCTCCAGCTCCATCCATGCGATCATGGATATCATATCCTGTAATGCCCTGACCGCATTTTGCGGTTTCAGCTTGACGGCATATTCCACATGGTTGGTGGCATAACATGCATGATCAGACTGGTCATGCCATTGCAGATCAGCATGATAATAGGAAGAATCAAAAGCGTTCCCGGAGAGCCATATCCGTCGATCTCGCCACTCATCGTAAAATGCGTCGGTATCTCGTCCGGTAAAGTTGCCATACCAACGATCGCAATGATAAAGCATACAAGCAAAAGTACATAGGACAGGATCTCCAGCACAAGATGCCTTTTTGTCATATATGGTTTGTTCATGTTTACACCCCTTTCCTACTATGGCTGCAGCATCATAAACCTATCAGTAATGAAACAATCAAAGACTGCATCAATGTATATCAAGCTCCGGTGGTACATCCAGCTCGGTTGATACATATTTTCCATCTTTTTTACGCTGTCTGACACATTCGGAAAGCAGATATTCTATCTGTCCGTTGACAGAACGGAAGTCATCTTCTGCCCATGCGGCAATATCGGCATATAGCTTTTCCGAAAGACGCAGCGGAATCTGTTTTTTGGCAGCCATCAATAAAGACTTCCCGAATTTACGATGGGCTGCGCATCATGGTTGCCGCACAAAACAACTAAAAGATTTGATACCATGGCTGCTTTTCTCTCCTCATCCAGTTCAACGACCTGTTTCTGGCTAAGCTGCTCAAGAGCCATTTCCACCATACCGACAGCGCCGTCTACGATCATTTTTCTTGCATCTATGATAGCAGATGCCTGCTGACGCTGCAACATAACAGAGGCGATCTCCGGTGCATATGCCAGATAGGTGATCCTTGCCTCAACGATCTCAAGCCCTGCATCGTTGACCTTACTCTGGATCTCATCACGGATCCTTGCTGCGACGATCTCGGCGGAACCTCTCAGGCTTCCTTCATCTGCCTGCCCGTCACCTGTCGTATCTACATTCGGTGCCACATCATATGGATAGATCCGCACAATATTACGAAGTGCGCTGTCACACTGCAGAGATAAATATTCTTTGTAGTTATCTACGTTAAATACTGCTTTTGCGGTGTCTGTCACACGCCAGATCACGGCAATTCCGATCTCGACCGGATTACCGAGACAGTCATTGATCTTCTGTCTGCCGTTGTTCAGTGTCATTGCCTTTAAAGAAATCTTCTTTCCGGAAGCTTCTGCTACAGAAATTGCTGCGCTCTCTCCGGAAATATTGAGTGTTGTCTTGGCTGTCTGGATATCACCGGACTGTGCCAGCTTTGTCGCTGCTGCAGGATTGATCGCACTGCAGAACGGATTGACAAAATAAAAGCCTGCTTCACGGATCGTACCGACATACTTACCAAACAATGTCAGTACAAGTGCTTCCTGCGGCTTTAAAATACGCAGACCGCAAAGCGGGATCCACGCGACTGCTGTTACGACAATGCAGAGAACCATCAAGACAAGTGTGCCCGTACGCGGATAGTTTTCATAAGAGATCGCGAAAAGCACGATGCCCGTGATCGCCAGCGCATAAACTAAAAGCTCTGCCAGCAGAACTACCATACCATTTTTCTTTGTTGTGTAAATTTTTTCATTCATAGGAAATACCTTCCTTTCTATTTGATATCATCATGATATCACTTTGTATTTATTTGTCAATAAATATTTTTTCAAAACCACCATGCAATCCTCTACAGCAATTTCCAAAAGAAAAAAGACGGGAAAACCCGTCTTTTCATGTCCTGTTATCTGACTTCTTTCTGTTCCTGTTTATCCTTTTCTTTTGATCCGCCGTGTTCCATTTTCCATCCCCATATGCCTGCAGCGATCACTGCAAGACCCATGAGACCGGCAAAAATATTTTCCGCCATTATGATAATCCTCCTTTTCAGACATCATTCATGCGGTAACCGACTCCCAGTTCATTTAATATGTATTTATATTCGCCCGGCTTTTCTCCGAATTTCTTCCGGATATTTGCCATGTTGACCTGCAATTTTTTTACGCTGCCATAATCGGAATAACCCCATACCTTTTTGATGATTTCCGCATAGGTAAGTACTTTTCCCGCATGCAGCGCCAAAAGCTGTACAATATTATATTCTGTCTGTGTCAGTTTGATCTCTTCTCCCGCGATTGAAACCCTTCTTGCATCATATTCGATTTCCATGTCATACAGAGAAAAAGATTCCCGCACGCATTTACCCGTACCCTGAAAACGGCTGTTCCGAAGTGTTGCACGGACTCTTGCCAGAAGCTCCGCTGTCCCGAATGGCTTTGTCACATAGTCATTTGCGCCGAGATCCAATGCCTCCACCTTATCAGACTCATCGGTTCTGGCTGACAGAACAACGATCGGTGTATCATTTTTTGCCCTGATCTCCCGAATAACATCAACTCCATCCATATCGGGCAGTCCCAGATCCAGAATGACAAGATCCGGATTATGTGAAAAAAACATTGTCAGTCCGTTCTTTCCGTTCTGTGCAAAAATGACCTGATAATCATTCGTCTCAAAGATCATTTTCATAAAATTGCAAATATTCTTTTCGTCTTCTACTACAAGAATTTTATAGCTGTTCACTTAAGCTGTCCTCCTCATCAAGCGTAAATCGGAAGATACATCCGCCTTCTTCCCGGTTTTCCACGGAGATCTCACCATCATGTGCCTTAATAATAGATGCACATACCGCAAGTCCGATTCCCATGCTCTTTTTATTATGATCTACGGGAGCATCCTTGATCTCAAAATAATCTTTGAAAATGCTCTTTAACCGTTCCCTGGGAATGCCACAACCATTGTCGGTGATCTCAAAAACAACTTTTCCGCCTTCCGTATGAACCGTCAGGGAAAGCTCTGTCATTCCCTGTGCATGCTGCACAGCGTTTTCCAGAATATTGATGATAACCTGCTCGATCAGCACCGCATCCATCGGAATACTGATAAATTCATCCGGGATTGACACGGTTACTTTCTGGTTTGGATATCTTTTCTTAAATTTCACCAGCACAGAGTTGATCAGCTCTTCCAGTACAACGGAATTTTTTTTGAGCCTGACACCTCCGTTATCAATTCTTGTAATGGACAGAATATTTTCAACCATATTCATGAGCCATTGCGCATCTTCTCTGATACCTGTTGTAAGCTGCAGGATCTGCTCTTTTTTCAGATGATCATAATTTTCTATGATCGTCGTACTCGAACCATAGATCGTTGTCAGCGGCGTTCTGAAATCATGTGATACTGCACGAAGCAGATTACCGCGCATTTTTTCCTTTGCGCTCTCTGCCCGCACCTTTTCCTGCCATTTCAGCTGTGTCATTACAGTACTTGTCATGATCGTGATGATCAGCATGATCAGTGCGGATATGATGTTTTCCGGTATACTGAAGTTAAATGCAAAATATGGAAATGCAAATACAAAGTTCAGCGCCAGAACACTCAGGATTGACGCAACAATACCGTAAACATATCCTTCTGTTACACGCGAAACAAGAAATACTGCAAGTGCCATGATCGCAGGCGCTACCATGTCAACCGCAAGATAGTGCTCTATGATAATACAGACAAGCAGACAAACAGACGGTATCAAAACCGTTTTCAATATGTTTCTTCTTATGTTTTTGTTCATGGTGGCCTCCCATACGATACATTATAAATAGTTACCGGTTAAGAATCAGCAAAGGATGCTTTGCATTCAAAACTGCGGTATGTTATGATTTTCCGGTAGAGCAATATCCGTAAAGATAAAGGAAATAAAGGAGAAATTTTACAAATGATTAAAAATATATTGTTTGATGTTGGAAATGTACTGCTTGATTTTGATCCGGAGCGGTTTTTAAAAGAGGCGGGCTATACAAAGGAGCAGCAGGAAATTGCCATGCGCTGTGTATTTACGCATCCACTGTGGGATCAGCTTGACAAAGGAACGGTCACGGAAAAAGAAGCCCTGCAGGAATTTATCAAGGCAGATCCTGCGCAGGAAGCTCTGATCCGGGAAATCGCCGGGCGCACAAAAGAAACTCTTTTCCCGCTTTCCTATGCGGATGACTGGGTAAAATCCTTAAAGGCACAGGGGTATCCTGTTTACATCCTGTCCAATTACGCCGGAGAATTATATGAAAAAACAAAGCACCTTATGACATTTTTACAATACGTGGATGATGCTTTGTTTTCGTATCAATGTAAAATGATCAAGCCTGACCGTGAAATTTATGCCTATGCCTGCGAAAAATTCAATATTTTACCGCAGGAAACTGTTTTCATTGATGACCGCGCCAAAAATATCGCCGGCGCAAGGGTGTTTGGGCTGCAGGCTCTGCAGTTTACCTCTTACGAAGAAACCTCCGCCGGGCTTCGTGCACTACTTGGCAAATGAAATTCCCATTATGCCTGATGTCAGTGAGCTTCCCGCTATCTACTGTAAACATATCGGTGATCAAATAGTGGGGGAATGCCACCTGCATACAGCTTAGTCAATTGGCAGGCGGAGAAGCTGCCAGCTCAGATCGATCATTTCCTGCTTTTCCATAGAATTTTCAAAAATAATCTTCTGCTCCCGTTTTTCTGCGTGGAGCAGATTTTTTTCTCCCAGACGTCTTTTCAGCTCTTTTGCCGTTCCCATACTGCCATCAATGATCTCGATCCTTCTGTTGCCCAGAAACTCCCGTAGGTGTGGTCTGAGGAACGGATAATGGGTACAGCCGAGCACGATCGTTTCTGTTTTGTCTGTTATGTAAGGAAGCAGATATTTGGAAAAGTAAGCATCCAGAAACTCGCCGTCCAGATGTCCTTCCTCGACAAATTCCATCAGCCCTGCGCATGGCACGGGAATGATATGCGCCTGCTCTTTATACAATCCGAGCAGATTGTGAAATTTCTCCTGCCGGATCGTCATAGGGGTTGCCAGCACTAAGATCTCGCCGCCCTTATACTGGCTGACTGCAGGCTTGATCGCCGGTTCGATCCCGACAAGCGGAAGATCAGGGTACATCAGCCGCAGATCCTTTACAGCCGCACTTGTCGCCGTGTTGCAGGCGACCGCCAGTCCCTTGATTCCCCGTTTCATCAGCTTTTCCACCACATGAAAGGTCAGCTCTCTGATCTTTTCCCGGTCTTTCACGCCATATGGCGCGTTTTTGGAATCTCCGAAATAAATAAAATCTTCATTTGGCATGATCTGCACTGCTGCCTTCAGTACGCTGATCCCGCCCAAACCAGAATCCATAAATCCAATCGGCAGTTCTTTTTCTTTGTTTTGTTCCATTTTTGTGTCCCTGTTTTGTTTCTATGATAATTTTAGCAGATATTACTTGCTTCTCTACGATATCCACGAATTGCTCCGCAGCTACGCTGCTCTCGCAATTCTACAAACATTCAGAATTCGCAGATTTGCCTTGCAAATCGCTACTTCCTCATGTTTGACGGGTATCAAAAACAAAAGCGCAATCATACAAGTATGATAGCTTTTGTTTTTGATACCCTGATATCGTTATTATAAAATCATATTTCATGCGGCGCAAGCACATGCTGCATATCCGCCGGCATTGGGGCGGTAAACTCCATGCGCTCCCCAGTGATCGGATGCGTAAAGCTGATCTTATGCGCGTGCAGCGCCTGTCTGTTGATCAGCTCCTTATCCGGGTTATACAGATAATCGCCGATCAGCGGATAGCCCAGATATTTGAGATGCACGCGGATCTGATGCGTCCTGCCCGTCTCCAGCACAAGCGCGAGCAGGCTGTGTCCGTTAGCCTCCGCTACCACACGGTAATGCGTTACCGCTCTGTCTCCGTGTTCAAAATCTATCATACGCTCCAGGCACGAGCTTTCTTTCCGTCCGATCGGCGCATCGATCACACCGGCGGACGGCGTTACCTTGCCTTTTACGATCGCATAATATTCTCTGCTGATCCCCTCTGCCTGCTCTCCCTGCAGGGATTTTGCCGCAACCTGCTGCCCCAGGATCGCACCGCTTACCATATGCTTTGCCACGATCGTAAGCCCGGATGTATCTCTGTCCAGCCTGTTGATACATCGAAATACAAAGGGCGTATTTTTCTGCCTGAAATACCACGCCAGCGCATTACCCAGTGAATTATCATAATTATGCAGTGACGGGTGGATGGGCATGCCCGCAGCTTTATTGATCACCAGCAGATCTTCATCCTCATATACGATATCCAGCGGCAGTTCCACCGGAAGGATCTGCTCTGAGCCCTCTGTCTCGCATATCGTGATCCTGAGCGCATCGCCATCCTGCAGAATGTAATTCTGGTAGACAAACTTTCCGTTTACCTGCACGCTTTCCGGATCTTTTTTCAGGTTGATGAGATTTTGTGTGGAAAATCCTTTTGTTTTCAAAAAGCCACTCACCTTCTGCCCGGGCATCGGATTTGTGATCTTGTAGGTCAGTGTTCGTTCCATTGTTGTTCTTTCTATTAGTATTTTGCATTTTGCTTCTCTTACTTGGTTTTAGGACTTTGGAATTTCATTATACCACCACATACTGCTGTCTGGGGGAAATTCATACTTTTTCTCTATTTTGTTCCTTTTAGTATGAAATTTTTCTCTTTTATAACCTGATTTTGTATCACAGCAATCTATCTGGCTGAATTTTTTCATCCAAAAACGACAATTTGCTTCATTTAAGATGAATCCTTGAAAAATCATGAAAAGCGACATCTTTTTTCTTCATCCAAAATCCTAGAAATTTCAGAAAAGGACGAACTTTTAAAAAACAGAAAAATTTCATTCATACATATCATCTAATTTATCGGATATTGGACGAATCCATCAAGATTTATCCCCTGACTGAAACATCCTATGATAAAACAAACGGGGCTTCGCGATCGCGAAGCCCCGTAAAACATTCTCAACACATAAAGTACATAGCATAACAGCATAAGCTGTTACATACTTATTACATGCTATCCTACAGTCTCTTTAACAGCTCTTCTCTCTGTGCTTCAAAGCCCGGTTTGCCAAGGAGAGCGAACATATTCTTCTTGTAGCTTTCAACGCCCGGCTGGTTGAATGGGTTTACACCGAGGATGTAACCTGATACGCCGCAGGCGAACTCGAAGAAGTAGAATAACTGTCCTAAGTAGAACTCGTTTACTTCCGGTACGTTAACCTTCAGGTTTGGAACCTGTCCGTCTGTATGAGCAAGGATTGTACCGTTCATAGCTGATTTGTTGACGAAATCAACTGTCTTTCCTGCTAAGTAGTTCAGTCCGTCAAGATCAACCGGTTCTTCACCGATCGTGATCTCTTCACGGGACTTCTCGATCTCTACAACTGTTTCAAACATGGATCTTGTACCATCCTGGATGAACTGGCCCATAGAGTGAAGATCTGTGGTAAGATCTACGCTTGACGGGTAGATACCCTTCTGATCCTTACCTTCTGATTCTCCGTATAACTGTTTCCACCACTCAGCTACATAGTGGAAGCTTGGCTCATAGTTTGCTAAGATTTCAATGCCTTTGCCCTTGCGGTTCAGTGCATTACGGACTGCAGCATATTTGAGGGCATCATTTTCTTCGTATGGAAGATTTAATGCGTTTTCTCTTCCGCTTGCAGCACCTTCCATTAACTTGTCGATATCTGCACCTGAAACAGCGATCGGCAGAAGACCTACTGCTGTCAGAACTGAGAAACGTCCACCGATATCATCCGGAACAACGAATGTCTCGAAGCCTTCTTCTGTAGCAAGACCCTTTAAGGATCCCTTTGCTTTATCTGTTGTTGCGTAAATTCTCTTTGCTGCTTCTTCTTTGCCGTATTTCTTTTCCATCATTTCACGGAATACACGGAAAGCGATTGCAGGCTCTGTTGTTGTACCTGATTTGGAGATCATGTTGATAGAGAAATCTCTGTCACCGATGACATCCATTAAATGCTTGATATAAGTAGAGCTGATAGAGTTACCTACAAAGTAGATTTCAGGAGTCTTACGAACTTCCTTCGGAATCATGTTGTAGAAGCTGTGACGCAGGAATTCGATCGCTGCTCTTGCACCAAGGTAAGAACCGCCGATACCGATGACAAGCAGTACCTCTGAATCGCTCTGGATCTTGGCTGCTGCCTTTTTGATACGTGCAAACTCTTCTTTATCATAGGCAACCGGAAGATCGATCCATCCTAAGAAATCATTACCTGCACCTGTTTTGGATACTAATGTTTCTTTTGCATCCATTGTGATCTTTTTCATTAAGTCAACTTCGTTTTCGCTTACGAAAGAAGTTGCTTTTGAGTAATCAAATGTAACTTTACTGCTCATTTTTTTCGCTCCTTTATTTCCTTTTCTGTTATGAGGTTCGTGCCATCTGCCTTCTGTTCTTCATAGGAATATTCCGGCTGATGCAACACATCCGCCAATAATGTTGTAAAACATAACAGTACATGGCACAAAATATGTCCGGCATCAGACTATTATCCTGTCATAAACAAACAGTTGCACACTCTGACATTCCTCAAGTATCTCAAACAGCTTTAGTGTAGCAAAAGAACGTGTATTTTGCAAGCATATCGTGCAATATCGTTTTTTCTCACATTCCCGGAAAAATCTCTTTTACAGTCAAATAGTTTCTGCTATAATGCACTTTGAAGAAGTATATTTTGCTTCTTACATCTTCATATATTTATAGAAAGAAGGGAAACTATGATATATAAAACATCAGGTACTTGTTCAAGTGCGATCAACTTAGAAGTAGAAGGCGACATTATCAAGTCCGTTTCCTTTACAGGCGGCTGTAATGGCAATCTGCAGGGGATTTCCAGACTGGTAGAGGGCATGAAGGTAGAGGATGCCATTTCCAGATTAAAAGGAATCCGATGCGGCTTTAAAAACACATCCTGTCCGGATCAGCTTGCACGTGCTTTAGAATCTCTGGAGGCTGCCAAATCATGAAAAAGATTGTCCTGACCGGCGGTGGAACAGCCGGACACGTCACACCCAATATCGCACTTCTGCCAAAGCTCCGCGAGCTTGGCTATGAGATCCATTATATCGGTTCTTATGACGGGATCGAGAAAAAGCTGATTGCAGACTTTGATATTCCGTATTACGGGATTTCGACAGGAAAGCTGCGCCGTTATTTCGATGTGAAGAATTTCACGGATCCGTTCCGTGTTGTAAAGGGCTTTTCAGAAGCGAAAAAGATCTTAAAACAGATCAAGCCGGATATTGTATTCAGCAAAGGCGGTTTTGTATCCGTTCCGGTCGTCCGCGCTGCTGCCAGCCTGAAGATCCCGTGCATCATCCATGAATCCGATATGACACCGGGTCTTGCAAATAAATTATGTATTCCGGTCGCGACAAAGGTTTGCTGCAACTTCCCGGAAACACTGCAGAATCTTCCGGCTGATAAGGCCGTTCTGACCGGATCTCCGATCCGCGGGGAGCTGACAAAGGGCAATAAGATCGCAGGTCTTGATTTATGCGGCTTTTCTGCCAATCAGCCTGTGATCATGGTCATCGGTGGCAGTCTTGGTGCTGCCAATGTTAACAAAGCAGTCCGTGATGCACTGCCTGCCCTGTTAAAGGATTTTCAGGTCGTACACCTTTGCGGACAGGGAAAAGTGGATAATCTGCTTCTGAATACAAAAGGTTATAAGCAGTTTGAATATGTAAAAGCAGAGCTCAAGGATTTATTTGCCATGGCAGATGTTGTCATCAGCCGTGCAGGCGCAAATGCAATCTGTGAGCTGCTTGCCCTGAAAAAACCAAACCTGCTGATCCCGCTTGTCAGCGGAAGCCGCGGCGATCAGATTTTAAATGCAAAATCCTTTGAAGCACAGGGCTTTTCCATGGTGCTTTCCGAGGATGATATTACAGAAACTGCTCTGACAGACAAAGTACATGAACTGTTCTTTACCCGTCAGACTTACGTCGATAACATGGAAAAGAGCAATCAGCTCGGTGCTATCGCAACCATTACGGGGTTAATTGAGGAAATAGTATGCGACGAATCTCACTAAATGAAGTAACAGATGACATGACTCTGGCAAAACCGATCTATCAGGGCACAAAACTGATCCTGCAGACCGGCGTAGCAGGGATTCCCAAATATAAGGAAAAACTGAATAATGTCGGTATTTTTTCCGTATATGTCAACGATCCTGTCTCTGATGATATCTCAGTTCCTGACGTGGTATGTGAACAGACCAGAGAAAAATGCAAGGCAACCTTGCGTCTTGTCTGCGATCACCTGCGCCAGCAGGGCAATTTTCATGAGCCGGAGCTGGATGAGATCGTAACTGCTTTATTCGATGAGATCTTCCAAAACAAAGATATCCTGATCTGTTTAAGCCAGATCAGCACGGCGGATGATTCCACCATGGTACATAGTATCAATACAACTATTTACAGCATCCTCATCGGTATTAAATCCGGTCTTCCCACACATGAGCTGAAAGAGCTTGCGGAAGGTGCACTCCTGCATGACCTCGGGAAGATCATTTTAAATGAATCCATCTTATTAAAATCCTCCGCCCTCACACAGGAGGAATTTAATCATATTAAGCAGCATCCATCCCTGGGCTATGAAGCACTGGAGAAAAAGCATCTGCTTTCCGATGCTTCCCGCCTCATTGTCCTGCAGCATCATGAAAGGCTGGATGGCAGCGGATATCCCGCCGGTTTAAAAGGTGATGAAATCCACCCGTATGCACAGATCGTTGCCATTGCAGATGTCTATGATGCCCTGACAAGTGAACGCTGCTACCGGAAAAGCCTGAGCAACTACAACGCCTGCAGGATCCTGCAGGAAGATGTCCAAAGCGGCAAGTTAAACAGTGCTTACTTAAGTGCTCTGCTTTCCAATATTGCAGTCTACCCAAATGGCATTGTCGTTTATCTTTCCGATGGGACACATGGCATTGTAAAAGCCCAGAATCCGGATCTTTTATATCAACCGGTGATCCGTATCATTGATGACAGAGATCCAGACGGAAAGATTTCTGTGTATGATCTGGATCTTGCCACCAGCTCAGATGTATCTATCATAGAACCATAGCACCGGAAATCTTCCTGTTTTCCGGTCGCTGCGTTTTCACACTCTTTGCTCTCTTTACCGCTCACTCATACCGGAGAGCTTCGATCGGATTGAGCTTTGCGGCTTTATTTGCCGTTCCTTCATAAAAGCTCTTCCGGATCCCCTTTAATTGAATCATTGTCTCTTCCATATTACATACCACCCGGTCCGCCGGATCTGCCGGGACCACCACCCGGGCCTCCCATACTACCGCCGCGCATCCTTTGCGGATGTCAGCACAATACTCGTCTTGGCAGTCATACCTGAAACGAAATGTCAAGGACTTTTTAGTACCCCTACCATTCATTGCATGAAAAAAGCCACTGTAGATTTCTCTACAATGGCTCCAAAGTCATTTTTTATTCACTTTTGATTACCGGCAAACTCGTGCCCAAACTGGAATTTCACGCAGACTATTCCTATACCGTAATGTCTATTCTGACCGATGATTTCTTCTCACCAAAATGCTTTATTTCGATATCCTTCATTTCCTCTATAACATCTTTTTCAATTTGGTGAACATCACTTAATTGTAAATCTCGCTTCGAATCATTTACTATTTTTGCTGCCTCATCTACTGAAACAGTTGTATCTGATGTTAACTGTTCAGACATTTCAGTATCGTTTGAATCCTCTGCAACCTGCCCCTTTTCTATAGATGTCTCTACAATTTCCTCTTCTGTTGGCAAATCCCTATATTCTGTACTTTTTACAAATCTTGTGAATGACTCTACAGCTCTAAAAGTATTTCCCATGATACGTTGAGCTTCCTTAAGCTTTTCACTCTTTGGAATATTTGGATTATTCACGATACTTTTTAGTTCTGCCAAATTTCCATTCATCTCATTTACTTGAAGCCTTTGAGCCTCTTCTTTTGTCTTACATCTCTCCAACCTACGCTCATAAGCTTCTTGTTCCATTCTTGCCGCTTTATATTCCATATAGGCTTTAGGGTCTTTCTGACGAATAGCATCTTCTTCTGAAGCTGTTAATTCTTGACCGCTTGCAATCTTGTTATAAATCTGACTATATGCAGAACTTTCTTTGTCTCGCTCAAGTTGCTCTCGGAAATGCTGAATCATGCTTTCTTCCTGACTTGTTACAGTCATACCCTCTTGCTTCTTTACAACATCCCCGGTAGCCTTCTTTTGCTCCCAATCATTTACTAACTGCATCTGATTCACAGCGTTTCGTATTGTACCTGCAATCATAGCACACCTCCAATTCCCGGTTAATGCTACGATTAAATAGTGATATCAAACTTCATACCCTGTGTTGCCTTTTCTTCTGTTATCTTACTCCAATCCAGTTCAGAAATCTTTTCAAGTAATTCTTCTTTTGAATTTGCCTGAATTGTAGTCCGCTTAACAGTTACATCCTTCTTTTCCTGCTTTTTCTCCTCTGCACGTTTTTCCTTTAATTCTTCAAGCCGTTCTTTCTGCTTTTCTGTAATCTTCTCCAAATCAGCAAAAAGTGTCATCTTTCCATCATCATCAAAGGACATAGTTAACTTATTTAATACAGTTCCACTATTGTCTGTCGTTCCCCAAGCACGTTCAAACCCAAACTGTTCATTGATTTTATCTGACATCTCAACTGCAGTTTTTACCGTAGACAATTTTTCCCGTGCATATTTCTCATCGGATGCCATTCTTTCAAGTTCAGCACTTGAAAAAACAACTGTAAATTCCTTATCGCTTTGGTCTACTAATCCTCTGAAATCATCGCCTTTATCAGCAATAATAAAATCGAAATCCGCATTATCCTTACGCAATGTTTCCAGATATTTCTGTGCCTTAGAAGATAACTTATCTTCGCTGGATTTTATTTTCTGTGCATTGGGCTGCACATCTTTTGCTTTCTCTGTGTTATTTTGCTTACTAACAGTATTGCTCTTATAATAATCTGTTACCTGTGTTAAATTAGCTGCTCTAATCATGGTATCATCCTCCTTGAAAATTGATACAGAAATCCGTTTCTATATCTGTAATATCGGCACTTTATATCCAAAAGTTAATAGTGCGTAAAATTCAAATTTTCGCTCTCATCGAACACACCGATTATATCACGAAATATACAATTTTTCTGCATGCTTTTTTACCTATGCAGTATGTTGCGTTCCCCTGACATCATTCTCAATCAGTCTCTTTATCTTGTCCTTCATGATTTCCTTTGCATCCTCATTGAAATGCACTCTCACAACATACATTGTGCCACCTATCTGCTTCCTGAGTGCTACCGGTGTGTGTGATTTTGTATTCTCCATTTTGTATTCTCCTTTTTCCTGAATTTCTTTTTCTCCTCCATGGGAACCTCCTCTTAATTTTTATAAAATGGTCATTTCAACACAAAATAAACTATCCAGATCATATCGGCCTTTTGTGTGCGGATTTGGAAATTTCCGTGTAAAATCCGTGATTTTCTGTTTGACATTTCTGATCTTTTGTGCAAGAATGGCTTCGGATTAAAATGCTCGTAAAAAAAAAGAACCTCTGTTAAACGATTAAGTAAGGTTTCTGGGAGCTGTCATGAAGGAATTAACAAAAGGTAATCCGACAAAACTATTATTATTATTTTCTCTTCCCATTCTTCTGGGAAATATCCTGCAGCAATTTTATAATCTAGGCGATACGATCATTGTAGGACGGACACTCGGTATTTCCGAACTGGCTGCGGTCGGTTCCACGACTGCCATCGTCTCTCTGCTGTTCAGCATGATCAATGGATTTTGCATCGGGTTTTCTATTCTGACTGCCAATGCATTTGGAGCCAAAGATGAAAACAGGATCAAAGAAACGATCGCAAAAAGTATCGTTTTGATGTTTCTGATCACAATTACCATGACCGTTCTGGGGCTTATCTTTATCAGACCACTTCTGACCGTTTTACATACCCCGGCAGATATCATGGAAGATTCCATTGCTTATATCCAGGTGATCTTCCTCGGCCTGATCGTAACTGCTGCTTATAACCTGATCAGCAATATGCTGCGCGCCCTCGGAGACAGTGTTTTTCCGCTGATCGCACTTGCGATCTCCTCCACCTTAAATCTGGGGCTTGACCTGTTCTGCATCAAGAGGCTTGGACTTGGCATCCGCGGTGCAAGCATTGCAACCGTCATCGCCCAGCTCATTTCCGTGATCGTCTGCCTTGTCTATGTCATCCGGAAAATTCCGTATATGCATATCAGACCGGAGCATTTCAAATGGAACGGAAAGACTGTTACGGATCTTCTGACCTCAGGCGCCGGAATGGCTCTCATGTATTCGATCGTCGATATCGGATCCATTATCCTGCAGAGTGGTATCAACTCCCTTGGTACGGAGATCATAGCCGCACATACTGCTGCCCGTAAGGTCTTCTCCTTCTCCATTCTGCCGATCTCCACGCTGGCTGCTTCTCTGGTTACCTTTACCAGCCAGAATACAGGCGCCGGAAAACCGGAAAGAGTCCGTGCAGGCATAAAATCAGCGACCATCCTCGGATTCGTCTGGTCGCTTGTTGCATTTTTCTTATTATATTTTGGTGGTGCAGCGCTTGTCCGCATGATCACGGATTCCGATACCTTCGTCATCGGAACTGCTGTAAAATACCTGCGGATCAACGTACCGTTTTACGCATTCCTCTGTATTCTCTGCTTTTTCCGCTCTACTCTGCAGGGACTCGGACAGAAGATCATTCCCGTGATCGCCAGCGTCATTGAATTATCCGGCAAAGCCATCATCGTATTTGTACTTGTGCCACGCATGGGCTACCTCGCCGTCTGCATCTGTGAACCGATCCTCTGGATCCTGTCAGGTATTCTGGTATCTGTTCCGATGTATCGGTTTTTAAAAATTACGCATTCTCCTGATTCAGCACAAACGTGTCAATAACCTTGACAATGCCATCCTCGTCATTGGAATCTGTAATAAAATCGGCTGATTTCTTGACTTCTTCCTGTGCATTTGCCATGGCAACACCGACACCTGCGTATTTTATCATCGAAATATCATTGAAGCCATCTCCGCAGCAGATCGCATCTTCTCTTGTCAGTCCCACTGTCTCGAGCATGCGGTCAAGTGAGGTGGCTTTATCTACGTTCTTAGGCATTACTTCGATAAAGAAAGGCTCTGAACGGTAAATGCTCAAAATGTCGCCATATAGCTCATTCAGCTTTTCCACATGGCGTGCAGCCGCTTCCGGTTCTGCAGTCATCAGGCATTTATTCAGGTTATATTCGCCGTAAGCTGCAAAGTTTTTGACAGCCTTGCATGGCATCGCGTTGATCCGCGATTCCAGCTCAATATATTCATCCATTCTTCTGCCGACCAGAATATCATCCCCCATATAGGTAATGATACCCATATCATGTTTGCAGGCATATTGGTAAAGCCCGGAAATGACATGCGGCGGAAGGGTACGCTGGTATACGATCTCACCGGTTTTACAGTTGATGATCCTGCCTCCGTTAAAGGAAAGCAGATAGCCGCCGTAAGCAGCCAGCTCCAACTCATCCGCATAGCGGCGCATGCCCGGTGTCGGTCTGCCCGATGCAAGGATCACTTTATGTCCGCGCTCCATAATATGGATAATGCCGCGCTTTGTTTCCGGCGTGATCTCCTTCTTGGAATTTGTCAGTGTTCCGTCAATATCCAGTACCAGTACTTTTGTTTTCATTTTGTATCCTCTGTTTTCTTTTTTGTCATACCTCTATCTTCTGCACGATATCACATCATATTTGCAATCAGCCAACTCTTCAAATTATATACATTCTATGATTGCTTGTCAAAAAGTACAAGAAAATCCCACTTTATCTCTTTTCCGGCAAAGCGGCGTATGCTATCATATTACTAAATACACTCTCGAAAGAATGGCAGTTTTCTGCCGCAAAACGGAGTGAAGATATGATACAGGAGGTTTAGAACATGAAATTCCACTTCAGTGGTCAGATTTTATCCGAAAACGGAGAACTGAAAATAAATATACCGTTTAATGTATGGGAGGTCTGCGACAGCCAGGGTGTCCTTATGATCTCCGTCAATGCCATGGGGCTTTCCTGGGAATGTAATCTGACACCGCTCGGCAAGGGCTATTACACCATTCCGGTGACAGAGCAGCAGGCAGAGGGACATATGGACGAAGAATTCCCGGTTGTCTTTGAAATCTTAAACCGCAGCCCGCATTACCGCGGCGATTCTCCTTATTCCGCTGCACAGCCGATCCGAAAGATCGATTCCGTAAAGCTGATCACACAGCCAAACGACGGTTTATGCGGACAGACCTGTATCGCCATGCTGGCAGGGGTTACACTTGATGAAGCCTGTGAGATCATGCACTGCAGAGACTGGCAGGCAAGCATGGGCAAAATGGTCGACACGCTCGATTATCTCGGGCTGCAGCATGAAAATGTGATCTACTATACACAGGGGGCAGAGGTCACACTTCCGAAATGTGCGATCTTAATGGAAAAGATGGGACGCTACAGCCATTATCTGCTCTGCTATGACGGCACCTATTACGATCCGACCATGGGTATTTTAGACAGCTTCGATCAGAAGAATCTTGTTGGGTATCTGGAAATTAAAACTGCATAAATAACGTGTTATAATTGGGGGACTTTATGAAACGTAAATATGGTATTTTCTTTCTTTTTCTGGGACTGGTCCTGCTGATCTGTCCTTCTTTATCTGTCAACGCCGCAGGGAAAAGCATGACTTTGCTGAAAGGGGAAACAGCCACTTTTTCTGCAGGCAGCGGTTATACCTATACCTCTTCCGCTCCGTCTGTCGTCCGTGTCAATCAGAAAACCGGGCGCATGAAGGCAAAAAGCGGCGGAAAAGCTGTGATCACTGCAAAATCAGGTAAGAAAAGAATAACCCGCACTGTAACTGTAAGGGATAAGGTTGACATTATCGTCTTTGCAGGGCAGAGCAATATGACAGGTGTCGGAAATACAGCCCTGGCACCAAAGCTCAAGAATCATGCAGGCTATGCATACAATTATGTAACCGCAAAAAACAAATTTTCTGATCTGAAAGAACCTTTTGGCAGAGGACAGGATGATGAAAATCTCCAAAACTATGATTATGCCAGGGGTTCTATGGTGACAGCCTTTGTCAATGCCTATTATCAGAAGACAAAGACGCCCGTGATCGCCGTTCCCGCTTCCGCAGTCGGAACCGGCTCTGTTTCCTGGGCGGATTTCCGATATAAGTCCGTGGTCACCAGAGTCAATGCGGCAAAAAAGCTCGCACAGAAAAAGGGGCTGACTGTCAGGCATACGTATCTGATATGGATGCAGGGGGAAAACGATGCATTTGCCGGTATGTCCGCAAAACAACATACTTCCAACCTGAAATCCATGTATCAGAAAATAAAAAAGAAGACCAAGATGGAGCAGTGCTTCATCATCGGTCTTCCAAAATACTATAATGATCCGGAAATAGCCAACGGCTATACAAGAATACGAAATGCACAGACACGTCTTTGTAAAAGCAGCAGCTCTTTTACGATGGGTTCTGCGAAAGCCGCAACACTTTCTGCTGCTTATCTGCAAGGAGACGGTCTTCACCTGACGCAGAAGGCACTGAACCTGATCGGGACAGATGCGGGCAGAAACGTCGGCAATTATGCAAACTGCGACTGATATGTTTCATTTAACCAGACTACCGCTTCCTCCTTGCCCTCCGGGGTAAGGGGGAATTCTTTTTGTATCTTTTTCTCCGATGCTGTTTTGGAAAAGCAGAACGGCTCCGGCCATGCATACGCGGTCAGTACCGTGTCTTCGTCCCTGCTTTCTTTCCGCAGCATATAGCGCATTCCCTGATAACCACCCGTATATTCCAGTTTTTTGATAAAGTTCAGTGATATTTTTGAAGAATCAATCATGTTCTTCCTCCCATTTCGCATAATAGAGCGCGCAATCTACCGCACGCTTCCAGCTTCTGACAAGCTCCTGTCTCTTTTCCTGTGGCATGGAAGCGGTAAACACCCGGTCAAGCTGCCAGTTTTCTTTGATCTCTTCCGTATCCTTCCAGTAACCGACTGCCAGACCTGCCAGATAAGCCGCACCAAGCGCGGTCGTCTCAATACAACGCGGACGCTGCACATCCACACCAAGCAGATCTGCCTGAAACTGCATCAGAAAATCATTGGCACTTGCACCGCCGTCCACCTTCAGCTTCAGCAGGGAAAGCTCCGCATCCGCACGCATGGCAGTGAGCACATCCATCGTCTGGAATGCGATTGACTCCATAATAGCACGTATAAAGTGCTCTTTCTGACAGCCTCTCGTCAGCCCCGTTACCATACCTCTGGCATATGGATTCCAATAAGGCGCTCCCATTCCCGTGAAAGCAGGAACGATCATTGTGCCTGCGGTATCTTCTACCGATTCGCAGATCTTCTGTGTCTGCGGCGCCTGCTCGATCAGATGCATTCCGTCCCTGAGCCACTGGATCGCAGCACCTGCCACAAAAACACTGCCTTCGAGTGCATATTCTGCTGTTCCGTCCGCGGATGCGGCGATCGTTGTCAAAAGCCCTGCTCGTGACTTCACAGCCCTGTCACCTGTATGCATCAGCATAAAACAGCCCGTTCCGTATGTATTTTTTACCTCGCCCTGTGTAAAACAGCATTGCCCGAACAGCGCTGCCTGCTGGTCGCCCGCTGCACCGGCGATCGGAATACTTTCTCCCAGAGAACCCAGATTTGCATAACCATAAACATGGCTGCTCGGCTTTACCTGAGGAAGCATGGAAGCGGGGATCCGGAAATAATCCAGTATTTTCTGATCCCAGCACAGCGCATGAATATCAAACAGCATCGTCCTGGATGCATTTGTATAATCTGTCACATGTACTTTTCCTCTGGTCAGATTCCAGATCAGCCATGTATCAACCGTTCCAAACAGCAGATTTCCGGCGTCTGCTTCCTGTCTTGCATTTTCGACATGATCGAGGATCCATGCAATCTTGGAAGCGGAAAAATACGGATCCGGCAGAAGCCCTGTCTTTTCCGTGATATAGGCAGAAAGCGCCGGCTCTTCTTCCTTTAGGCGGTCGATCTCCTTTGCCGTTCTTCTGCACTGCCAGACAATGGCATTATAGACGGGCTCGCCTGTCTGCTTATTCCAGACGATCGTTGTCTCGCGCTGGTTCGTGATCCCGATACCGGCAATACACTCATCCTCACCCAGCATTGTCAGTGCTTCCGTCATGACCGAATACTGGGAAGACCAGATATCCTTCGGATTGTGCTCTACCCAGCCCTCCTGCGGATAGATCTGTGCAAATTCCTTCTGTGCTTTTGCACGGATATTCCCCATTTTATCAAACAGAATACATCTGGAGCTTGTCGTACCCTGATCGAGTGCCATCATATATTCTTTCATACCGTTCTCCTTGTACTAATAGACATTATGCATAATCAATTTTAAAAACCAGCTGAATGATAAAATACTGTCCATCATTCATGACTTCTACACTTCCACCCATGGATTTCATGATCTTTTCCACAATTTTCAGCCCGATCTTCGTGCTTTCCACCTTGGAGGTATCCTGTCTGATACCGTTCTGCACCATTAAAAGCAGTTCTCCCGGCTGCAGTGTATAGCTGATATTGACAGGAACCGTATTATCTCCGTATTTGCGCAGATTATGGAATATATTGTCAAAAATTCTGGCAAATTCCTCCGGATTGATCAGCATGCGGAAAGCTTCTGTAATCGGTGAAAAAGAAACAACAAAGCCCTGGCTGTTGATATAGGCGATCTGTTCCTTCAAGACGGAATTCAGCAACGCTTTGCCATCTACCTCGGACTGCTGCGCTTCCTGCTGCTGCCCGCCAAATGCAAGGAAATACCGGAACAGCTTGTCTGTTGTATCCTTCATGATAAATGCATTGCTTCTCGCCTTCTGGATATAATCAAACAGTTCCTCTTCCTGTGTAAATTTGCGCCGGTACAAAATCTCCAGATAACCGATCTGCTTTGTCAGAGGTGTCCGCAGATCATGCGACATCGCCGTGATCAGCTCATGATTTGCCGTAATGGCATCTCTCTCTGTCTGGATCTTATGCAGTACATTCCGCCGCAGATTATTGATGCCCTCTCCGATCTGCGACAGTTCATCATTTCCGCTTACTGTGACCTCGTGATCCAGATCTCCCGCTTCAAGCAGGCGCAGATCATCCCGCAGATCTACCACATAAGATAATCTTTTTTTCATACACAGCATCAGCAGAAAGATAAAAAATAACGTCGAGATCAGCACAGAAATAACAAGTGCGGCCGTCGTATACCGTTCTGTCATTCTGTCGAGAACCGGTTTGCACAGGACAACCGCATCCTTGAAACGCACCTCGTACGGCTGTATCTCCTGCGGTCTTTGGTAAATCGAAATGACGGAATTGTTATATTTTTCCTGCAGTGTTTCAAGCTCACGGATCGTATCTTTTGTGCCCAAAAAGGAAATTGTCACGCCCTTTTTCTTTTCCCACTGCAGGATCTCCTTTTTGTTGATCGTGGAAAGTCCCCGCTGGGAAACAAAAGCCTGCAGCTCCGCCATGACCTGATCCTTCTGCGTCTGCTGTACATTCCTGTTTTCCATATGACGATAAATAATGCTCCTGCTGCCAAAGAAAAGCAGCGCAAGCAGCAAAACAGAACCCGTTGCTGCCCCCATACAGCAGAGAGACAGCTTTTTCCAGAGCTTTGTCTTAAATACAGAGGTATAGATTTCTTTTTGCTTCTTTTCCTTACTCAATATAGTAGCCTCTTCCCCACTTATTCTTGATCAGCTCGCCCTGTCCTTCTTCCTGCTTGAGTTTTTCCCGCAGATTTCTGATATGCACCATGACTGTGTTGCTTGCAGAAGGTAGAAAAGTATCCTTCCAGACTGCTTCATAAATCTCCTGCAGGGAGAATACCTTACCCTTGTTTTCGGAAAGCAGCAGTAAAATACCATATTCTGTATTTGTGAGCTCCACGTTTTTACCGTTTTTCGTCACGGAAACCTGATCCTTGTCGATGACGAGATCGCTGATAAAGACCTGCTTTTCCTTCTGCGGATCGGACTGCCCGCCATATTGTCTGTATCTGCGCATCAGACCGCCCACTCTGGCGATCAGCTCTGTGTAAGAAAACGGCTTCTGCATATAATCGTCGCCGCCTGCCAGAAAGCCCTCCACCAGATCGGTCTCTCTGTTCTTCGCTGTCAGAAACAGGACCGGAACCTGCGAGATCTCACGGATCTGTTTGCAGACACTGTATCCGTCCATATCGGGCATCATGATATCCAGAATGATCACATCCGGTAAAAATGTCTTTTCTGTCAGCATTGTCAATGCCTGCATTCCGTCTGCCACGGTTTCTACCGTGTATCCTTCACTCGAAAGAAGTACCTGTACGATCTCACGGATCTCCGCATCGTCGTCTATGACCAAGATATTGCCTGTTTTCATGCATTTTCCTCCTTTTGCATCACAAATTCCTTGTTTCCCGTAAAAGCCACTGCTTTTCTTCTTCTGTTAAATAAGGTGCCAGTGTTTCATATACCTGTTTCTGGTAACCTTCAAACAACTCTTTATCCCGCCCGGTCAACATTTCCAGGTCGACCGCCTCCGGATCAAAAGGTACAAACGTAAGCGGCTCAAACTGCATAAACTGTCCGTATTCTGTCTTTTCCGCATGCACGCACAGGATCAGGTTTTCCAGACGGATCCCATACGCACCTTCTATATAAAGCCCCGGTTCATCGGAGGTGATCATTCCCTGCTTGAATACGCCATCCTCCGCCACGCGGCTTCGGATCGCATTCGGACCTTCATGCACATTCAGCAGATAACCGACACCATGTCCCGTTCCATGCTTGAAATCCAGCCCCATTCTGTATAAGGGCTCTCTCGCCAGATAATCCAGATGTGCTCCACTCAGTCCGTAACGGAATTTTGCATCCATCAGACGTAAGTTACCCATAAGTACCGCGGTATAATGCTGCTTTTGCAATTTTGTAACCGGTCCCATGACAATTGTCCTTGTAATATCTGTCGTTCCCTCCAGATAATGCCCGCCCGTATCTGCCAGAAGAAAACTTTCATTCCCAAGCGGGATATCCGTTTCCTGTGTCGGCTCATAATGCACGATAGCACCGTGACTGCCATAGGCTATGATCGGCGCAAAACTCTGTCCCAGATAATGGGGCATCTGCTTCCTGTAACCTTCCAGCTTTTCTGCCGCGGAAAGCTCTGTAGCTTCTTCCTTCCCGGTTCTGACCTCTGTCTTCAGCCAGCGGATAAAACGTGTTACCGCAACGCCGTCCCGGATGTGCGCCAGTCTTTCATTTTCTATTTCCGTATGATTTTTCACTGCCTTTTCCAATGCGATCGGGCTCTTGGCGGTCATAATCTTATATTTGCCGTCCAGAAGACTTACAATTTTGTAATTTACCGTATCTGCATCCAGCCAGATCCTGCTTCCCGCCGGAAACGATTTAAGATCCTGATAAAAGTCCTCATATGCCCTGACATCGACTGCCTCCTCAAATACCGGTAAGGATTCCCTGTTACGGACATATAAGGTTGCTCTTGCCCCCGAAAGCACCAGATAAGAAAGAAAGACCGGATTATAGGCAATATCATTCCCGCGCAGGTTCATGATCCAGGCGATCTCATCCAGCGAAGTCAGGATCAGGTAATCAACGCCCTGCTCCTGCATCCTGATCTGTGCAGCCTTCAGTTTGATGTCTCTGCCTGCCCCGGCATAGGAAAGCGGAAGCTCCCAGATCGGCTCTTTGGAAAGTGCAGGTCTTTCTGCGCCCCAGATCTCACCTGCCAGATCCTTTCCGTCCTCTATCTGCGCCTTCTGGCCACACGATTTTTCAATTTCCTGCTGCAGCGTTTCCACATAAGCAGCACTGACGATCCTGCCATCAAAGCCGATCCGCAGCGTTTTTCCTGCCTGCTTACATTCTTGTAAATAGCCGGCAATATATGCAGTTCCCGTCGGAACATCAGCTTCTCCCATTTTCATTAAACGGATACCCGTTCCCGCAAGCTGCTCCTCTGCCTGCAGAAAGTATCTGCCGTCTGTCCATAAAAAGCTTTCCGATTCAGTCACAAGAAGCGTGGCAGCAGATCCTGTAAATCCGCTAAACCACGCGATCGTTTTAAAATATTCGCCAATATATTCCGAACCGTGAAAATCATTCATCGGGATCAGATATGCACGCAGATCTTCCTGCTGCATCCTGCTTCTCAGCTGATTCGTCCTGACTGCATAGATATTTTCGCTCATTTCCGATACACTTCCTTTATAAAGTCACAGGTCTCATAAGGCAGATCAAAATAGGTTGCACCTGCTGCATAGGGCGCAAGCAGATATTCATTCGATACGATCGTCATGCCATCTTCTGTCAGATACCAGGAATCCTCTGTCAGCACATCCGGAATATACGTTTCATATTCTTCAAAGAAGATACCATATCCGTCTTCCTGCATGGATTTTTCCTGCATCTCCTGCGCTTTCTCGAGCAGGATCTGATCAACCTCAGCTTTTCCGTCTTCTTCATTTTCCATCAGATCGGCAAGCTGGATCCTCTGCCCTGTTTTGGCATCAAAGGTAACACCCGCCACTATATTGTTACCATGTGCACCTCCTGTATAGGTTGAGGACTGCTCCTGAAAACTGATCACTGTATCGTCCTGCCGCATTATCGTGTAATCACAACTACTATAATAGCCGAAGGTATCTTCCGTCGGTCCCTCCGTTCCGTTTTCCTTCGCGACATCCACTCTGATCTGATAATCCTCTTTTGCCCACTCGTAATATTCGTTACAATCTGCCATCAGCTCTTCCTGACGCTGTACAAAATAGCTGTTGATCTGCTCTGCTGCTTCCGGATTATCCGCACTGGTTACCTTTGGCATATTGAATTCATACTGCAGATAGGAAATCGAGCCATCGTCTGATTTCATCTCGCCCGTTTCTTTTTCAAAGGAAATCTCAAAGGATGCTGCTTTACCGGATACATTTTCCTGAGCAGCGGATGACGCATCATCCTCCGGCTCTGCGATTTCCGTCTCATCATCTGTCGTATCTGTATCAGACGCCTGTCCGTCTTCCTCCTGTGTATCCTCCGCAGAAATATCGGAAGCCTCCTGCGTCTTATCTGCTGTCGCTGCTTCCTGCGTCTGACAGCCTGCCAGCAGGCTGATGGAAAGAAGCAGCCCACATAGGATCAAGGTTCTTTTTTTCATTTTTATCCTCCTACGACTTCTTAAAATTTATCTCATTACATACTATAACCTGTTTCACAGGTTATTTGGTCGCACATTTTAGTCGCACATTTTAGTCGCACATTTTAGTCGCACATTTGCTCCGCAAATATGTGACATGGTTCATGACATTTATTACAGTAATTTTATTTTCTGTAAAATGCGGACCAGAGTGGCACCTTTTGGCATGTTCAGGATCTCATCCTTCGTCAGCCCGCCTGCCCAGATCACAAGCGCAAAGTATACAAAAACCGCAACTAAAATCGCAACGCAAAGTGCAACCACGTTGATCTTCAGCAGCATATAGATGCCCTGATAGATCAGATATGCCAGAACGCCCATGATCAGGGAAGCAAGCCCCGGAACCACAAAAGTACGCAGCCATTCCTGCTTGTAATGCAGGGACTTTCTGACCGCTATATTATTGAGTACACACATCAGCAGCGAATATGTGATCATCGCAATCGCCAGTGCATATAAGGAAATCTTTGTAAACAGCAGAAGCGGTACTAAAACAACCGTCTGCACAACAAGAGCAAGCGCCGCATTAATGACCGGAACATTGACTTTTCCGATTCCCTGTAATACCGCATTTGTCAATGTAGACAGCGCATAAAAGACAACTGTGACACTGATCGCCCGAAGCAGGGAAGATGCCAGTGCAAGGGAAGATCTCTGCGGAAATAATAGCTGTGTAACAGGCTGTGCCAGTGCAAATAAACCTGCTGCACACGGAATGGAGATCAGCATGGTTGTTTTAATTGCCGCTGCCACCTGATGACGCGCCTTTTTCAGGTCTCCCTGCGCATAAGAGCCGGAAATGCTTGGGATCATGGCAGAAGACATCGCAGATGCGATCGCGATCGGAATATTGGCTATGACAACTGCTTTTCCTCCGAACACACCATAATTGGTCGCAATCTCTTTTTCCGTAATGCCAAGCACATATTTCATGATCTTTGTGTAAACAGTCTGGTTTAATGAGGTGGAAAAATTGTAAATAAATGTACTCAGGATAAACGGCGTTACCATGCTGAAAATAATACTGAATATCTGGGAGTAACTCAGTTCCATATGATTTCTGTCACGGTCTGCCCTGCGCAGGATAAACTTCTGGTTCAGCTTGTACACAAGCCACATAAAAAGAAGTGCAATCAAAACACCGCTGCCCGTACCCATGGCACTTCCCATGGCTCCGTAGATCGCCTGCGTTGTTTCATCCTTTCCGGAAACAGTTTTGATCAGCAGATAGGCAGCTCCAAGACTGACCACTGCATTTAAGATCTGCTCGATGATCTGGGAAAAGGATGTCTGCAGCATTGTCCGATGTGCCTGGAAATAGCCGCGAAGTACACCTAAAAAACCGGATAAAAAGATAGTCGGCGCAAACACACGAAGTACGATCGTGGAATTCGTCTCCACAAGCCAGGGCGCAGCAAAAAACGCAACCAGACTGGCAACTCCGCCCACAATAAACACATACAGGATCGAACAGCGGAAGATCTTATGGGCATTCCGATATTCGCGAAGTGCCAGCCGCTGTGCGATCACCTTGGAGATTGCAGAGGGAATGCTGTAAGATGAGATCAGCAGAATGATCGTATATATATTGTATGCACTTGTATAATAGCCGTTTCCTTCATCCCCTATGATGCCTGTAAGCGGCGCACGGTATAAGATTCCAATGACACGGACTAAAATACCGGTGATCGCCAGAATACCGGCCTGCATGATAAATCCATCATTTTTCTTTTCCTGACTCATTGATAACTCCTGTCATATCATGTAATAAATATACCCTGTTAAATGGGATCGAGAAGTAATAACCATCTGCAAAATCTGCCGCAAGTGCCATCATTTCCCTTGCAATTGCGCAGCCGGCCGCTTCTCCCTCACTGCGGCTCATGCCATCCGCAAAACGTGCCACGATCTCATCCGTCACACACATGCCTGTCATCTCATTTTTGATGAACAGCGCATTTTTGCGGCTGACAAGCGGCATAATACCACAGAGAATCCGCGCACCTGTCTCTTCCTTGATACGTCGGATCTTATCAATCTCCTCTTTTGTAAAAACAGGCTGTGTCATGAAAAAAGTTGCTCCATGTTCCATTTTCCGTTTCACACGGTTGATCTCTACATCAAGTCTGAGCCTGTTCTGGTTGATCGCACCACCTACAAAAAACGGATCGGATGCAAATTCCTCCCTGTTCATCTCCTGAACCAGCTTCATAAGACCGACAGAATCGAAATTAAATACACTTCTGACATCTTCTCTTGCCATACTTGGCACAGGATCTCCCGTGATCACCAGTGCATTTCTTATATCGCTTAAATATGCGCCCAGAAGCTGCGAACGGATCGCGATCGCGTTTTTGTCCCTGCAGCAGATATGCGGCATAACACAAAGATCTGTTTCCCGCGCTACCTTTGCCGCCATTAAAATGGAATCCGCTCTTGTCCGCCCGGATGGGGAATCCGGGAAAGTGACTGTATCTACATGCATGGCAGAAAGCAGATGTGCTGCTTCTAACAGCTTCTGATCGTTCGCAGAAGGCGGCGGTGAAAGCTCGACTGCGATCAGCTTTCCGTTTTTTCCCGCATAAAAGCTATGATCCTCTGCCTGCTCTGTCCTTTCCTTTACGGTGATATGCACCGGAGACGGCTTTTCTGCCCGCAGATGCTTTTCTCCGAGTGCTTTTACCAGCCTTCTGATGTAGTCCGGATTGGTACCGCAGCAGCCACCAATGATAGAAGCACCGAGATCTGCAATCTCCACCATCTTGTCCGCAAAATAATCCATATTTTCCAGAAATACGAGCCTGTCCTGTACGACCTTCGGATAACTTGCATTTGGAAGCACGGATATATATTTACCGCTCAGGCTGCTTACCTGCTTGATGATATTATACATATGCCCCGGACCGACACCACAGTTTAAGCCCGCCGCATCGATCTCTGTTACCTGCCCGGCTTCCTCAAGCAGGCTTCTTGCGCTGATGCCCGCCACACTGTAGCCAAGCTGGTTGACCGTAAACTGCACCAGAATAAAGATCGGTGATTCCTTGCGGATCTGCCGGATCACAGGCAGGATCTGATCCGGATTCGGGAATGTCTCAAATACCAGAAGATCTGCTCCAAGTGCCACAAATTTCCGCGCGATCTGTAAATATTCCTCTGTGATCTCTTCTTCCTGCTCCTGTCTGCCACCGGGGATCGGTCCGATATCACCCGCCAGAAAGACCGGATGCTTTTGTCTGTAAGGCTCTGCTGCCTCTTTGGCAATCGTAAAGCCCGCTTCTATCGTTTCCAGCACCTCATCCAGTCCCATATCCAGCGTTTTCGTATTCGCTGCAAATGTATTCGTACGGATCAGCTGTGCGCCGGCTGAAAGATAAGCCTCGTGCACCTGTTTTACCAGTGCAGGCGCCTGTGTATTGGCACGCTCCGGGAAAATGCCGTTCTGGCAGATGCTGCTGAAATACGTACCAAATGCACCATCTGTGATCAGCTTCTGTGTATGCAGAAAAGCACGGATGTCTTTCTTTGCAAATACCTTTTTTGCCATGGCAGGAAGCTCCTGTACGGACCGGATCGCGTAAACTGCCTGCGGTACTTTGCCAAAACCGTACGCTGCGTGAATAAATGGAAGGCCCGCCTGTGTAGCGGAAATGAAATCGCCTTCAATATCTCCCACATAAACTGCCTGCTCCAGATCCTGTCTGCCCAGAAGGATCGCGATCGAATCTCCCTTGCAGCGCTTCGTGCGTCCATAGCATTCCGTATCTTTAAAGTATTTTCCAAGCTTATGGTATGACAGGAAGGCTTCGATATAGCCAAGCTGGCAGTTGCTGACGATAAAGAGGTCATATTTTTCCGACAACTCCTTCAGCACCTCTTCCAGCCCCGGAAATAAAACACCGCCATGCTGCTCAATATATGCGTTTTCATGATCCATACAGATCTGCAGGATCTCAAGTGCCCTTTCTTTGCTGACTGTATTAAAGTAAGTATATGCAATATCATCCATTGTCTTACCCATAAGCTGACACATGTCTTCATTCGTGATCAGCTTATGAAAGTCCGGTAAGGTTTCGATGATCTCGTTCCAGGAGTCTACGACAGCCTGCGCGCTGTCCCATAATGTTCCGTCTAAATCAAAAAGTATGCCTTGTTTCATGTTGAGTCCTTTTTATTCTTTTCTATTGTAAATTTTCTCCTCCGGATTTACTCGCAAACCCGCACCTCCGGTGCTCTCTGTCTGCTTCGCAGACCGTTTGCTCGTTAATGACGCCAGAAAAACAAATGCTGCCTTTCGTGAACCCCGGCTCATGCATAATCGTCTGCGACGATGAGCCGGGGCTACATCATGCATCTTTGATGCATGACATTTGTCGCTTGTCTTTCTATGGTGTCATTATATTATATCATATTGTAGATGCTGAAATATATAAAGAATATATAATTTTCTCTTGCGTTTTTAGGGAATTGCATATATGATGGTACAGTATTGATACGGTTTTTCAACTGTTGATTTTCGGGGTGTGGCTCAGTTTGGTTAGAGCGCCGTCTTAGGGAGGCGGAGGTCGCAAGTTCGAATCTTGTCACTCCGATTTTTTATAAAGCGGAATTTTTACAATATGAGAAATATGGCAGACTATAATCGATTGGGGGATTGATTATATGGATATCATTCGGAAATTTTACGATATGGACTTAAAGAAAGTCATGCAGATCTGGTACGATTGTAACTGTGAGGTGCATGACTTTATTCCTATCTCCTACTGGGACAGGAGCTTTGGCTATGTTTCCAGGCTGATTCCGAAATCAGAAGTTTATGTATATGAGATAAACGGTCTGATCGTCGGTTTTATTGGTGTGGATGAAGGCTATATTGAAGGGCTTTTTGTCCATAAGGATTACCGCGGGCTTGGTGTCGGAACAAAGCTGATCGCCTATGTCCTGCAATACTATGACTTCATTGAGCTGGATGTTTTTGAAAAAAATTACGGAGCTGTCTGTTTTTACGAAAACCGTAATTTCCAGAAGCTCCGCTCTCTTCCGCACGAGGATCTCGGCGAAATAGAATATAGAATGTGTTACCGGAAGAAAAAAGAAGAATAATTTACGCTTTCTTCTTTCCTGTGATGATCGCAACAACTGCCAGAATTGCATTCAGCAGACACCAGACAGACCAGATCATCAGATCGGAAAAGCTTCCGTAATTTGAAAATCCAAACAGAGCAGCCAGTCCGAATAAGATGATCAGCGCAATATTGCCGCCCATCTTTTCGGACTTTCTTGTTGCGACAGAGACGATCCCGCCTGCCAGCATTAGCACTGCCACGATCAGTCCCGCTGAACCGGAAACCTCTCCGTTATTCTCCAGCGCATTTGACACGCCCGCAGCACATGACTGAAAAGCCACCAGAATAAACAGAACCATTGATAAAATACCTGAGACTAACTTCCAAACCTTCATATTGAAACCTCTTCCCTTTCTTAAAACTGAATTTTGATCACATCGGAATCAAATACCGTATCCATAGTTGACAGCTCAAAAATATGGAAATACAGCTCTACATCGGTGATATCTGTGATTGAATTGCTCTCCAGATCAGAGCTGAAAAACTGTACTGCGCTGAGCGCTTTCTTTCCTGCCACAACATCTTCCGACATGGATGACTCCACCATGAATCCATTGACAGACACATCTCTGACCTGCACAGTAATATCCTTTTCCGTGTTATTTTCGATATACAGGATCACACCCGGTCCCCAGAAAGAACCATCTGCAGATAATCCCTTACCAACGATCTTAACGCCGTCAGCATCAACTAACACTTCCCCGGAATCGTCATATGTCTGTGTGTAGCTGCCAGCTGCGGAGGTATCTACCTTTATGACCTCTGTATCCGCAATATCGTCCCACGACTCTGTGTCGAAAATGTGGAAAGCAAATTCCATCGTTGCGATCGTCTCAATACCACACTCTTTTAAGCCGCTTGTTTCAAACGTCAGGGAGTCGTTCGCCTTTTTGCCTGCTGCCACATCCGCTGACATCATAGTGGAAACCATATATCCGTTTACATTGGCATTTCTTGCCTGCACAGTGATCTCCTGACCGGAATTGTTTTCAATGAACAACTGAAGCTCTGTACCAAACAAACCGTCTTCTAAGCCCGTTGCAGTGATCCTGATATCATTTTCATCATATAAGACCTGTTCTGTGATCGTAACTGCATCTCCTGCTGCTCCTTGCATGCTTCCGTCCCCTGCTGCATCCGTTGCTGAAGTTTCTGCTTCTGCACCGGCAGAATCTGTTTCCACGCCTGCGATCTGCTTGTCTTCTCCGAAATTGTCAGATCCACAGCCTGCTGCCATCGCCGCTAAAAGAGAAAGGCAGACACCTAACGTTACTACCTTCAGATTCCTCTTCATATTTCCTATGTACCTCCTGAAAAATTGTTATTTATAATAAAAACAGGCGTCCCCGCTTTATTATCCCTCTAATCCTGTGATCCGCTCGTGCGCAGCGGTGCCATATTATTTTCTTTCAAAAGTGCATTGACTTCGATAATACTGCCCGGTCTTTCATTAAAAATGATCATCAAAAGCGCATCTCGCGGTATTTTGGCATATAACACCGGCATTTCATAGTTTTGCAGTGCTCTCTGTGTCTCTGCCAGAGACAGTTCCGCCGCATAACAGATCCGCAGAATGACATCTCTCTGCTTCGTATGCTTTTCTCCCGACAGCAGCTTATAACCGTATCGCTCCGGGATATCCGCTTTCAGAAAGACAGCCTGCTGGGTCATGCCTTTTTCACTCAAAATATTTTTTATATAGATGGAAAACATATCTTTTCCTGCTTTCATGCTCTCCTTATGATCCTTACAATACTGGTCAAACTCCGATAAATGTGTTTTTCCCAATATATCTGCTAATTCTTTGGTAGATTTTTCGCTCATATATCCTCCTGTCTGCTATAATATCCATATAGTAAAAAGAAAGGGCTGCTGTTATGGACTTATCACATCGACTTGCTGTCTCCTATTACAAAACAATCACGACTATAAATGAACCGCACCATATTTATCTGGTACAACATACGGAAACAAAAAAACTGTACATCAAAAAGATTCTGGATGTTTATAATATTGCCGTTTATGAATACCTGTACAAAAATCCTATTATGGGCATACCCCGGATCATCGAATATCTGGAAGAAGATAACAGGCTGATCCTGATCGAGGAATATATTTCCGGCTGTTCTCTTCAGGATATGATCGACGATGGTAAGCTTTCTCTAACCGATATCTTTTGCTATATGCTGGAGCTGTGCAATATTCTGGAAATCCTCCATGCACATTCTCCCGCCATCATACACAGAGATATCAAACCGTCCAATATCATCATCACAAATTACAACAAAGCAGTTTTACTTGATTTTAATGCTGCCAAATATTACTCCGAGCAGGAAAAAGATACGATGCTGCTTGGTACACAGGGCTATGCAGCCCCGGAGCAATACGGCTTTGGCGCATCCTCTCCCCAAACAGACATTTATTCTCTGGGCATTCTCCTAAAAGAAATGACTGCCTCCGTAAACTACTCTGATAAAAAAATTCAGGCAGTCATACAAAAGTGTACGCAGGTAGATCCTTCCGGCCGTTATCAGGATGTACGGGAACTCAGAAATGAATTAACCCATCTCACAAAACTCCCATCCGAAACCAGTCTTTCTGCTACAGCTCCCTCCGGTTTCAGGAAATATACTTTACCGGGATTCCGGACAAAAACGCCATGGAAAATGCTTCTGTCCTTTCTCTGTTACCTGTTTCTTACCTGGCTTTGCCTGACACTTGAGATCAAAAACACCTATGGCATACATCTGTGGGTAGAAAGAATCTATGTTCTTATGATATTTCTCTCTATTATTTTCTGCAGTTTTAATTACCTTGACGTGCAAAGGTTCCTGCCACTTTGCCGCAGCCGGAATAAAGCAGTTCATTATCTCGGCATTCTTTTGTTAAATATTGTGGTTACCTTCTGCTTACTATTGATGCTTTGTATTACAGAATCAATTTGATTTTCAACGTAATGATTATAACACCACAATCTTGATCCTGTTGCCACCTTTACGGTGGGAATTTTTACACGCCGGATGAATTTTTAAGTAATCCGCGAAAAATAACCGACAGAAAGAGGGTTGTTTCCGACAAGATCATTTGCCGGAAGCAACCCTCTTTTCATAGGCTATTCCACTTTATACATATACAATTTCAATCTCTCCGAAGCTGACACTTCCCTTCAGATAGCAGATCGGCCCATTGGAATCTCCACAACGCTTTTCATCGACACTTGCTGCAAATACGCTGACCTTCTGCACTACATTCCACTCTTTCGGTATAAATAAAGTAAGCTGCCCGAAACTGTTGGATACTTCGATCGTCACGCTGTCCCCTGCCATATGTGCCTGATCCAGATACACCTTCATTTCCCCAAAAGAATTCTGAAAATGTCCACGTTTTAAATCAGACATATTAACATATTTTGTTGTCTCACCAAAAGAATTGGAGCATTCCACAAAACCGTCTCCTTCTTCCTCAGTTACCTTCTGGTACTTTGTGTAATCGGATCTCTTTGCATGTGGATCATCCTGATCTCCATGGCTTCTGTGCTTATGCGGAAACAAAAAATTGAATCCGACCGTCATAAATACAACGATGATCGCCACATTCCAAAAACCGACTTTGGGAAGCCCCAGCACTTCGGCAAATGTCAGCCAGGCAAGCCCCAGAGAGAAGAATATCCCGCCAAAGCTTCTGTCTGCAATGCTGCTGACAAGGAGTGCCACGCATAAAATACCGATCAATGCGCTCCATACACTGATCTGTGCTGTGATCAGATGCATCTGGCTCAATACCAGAAATACCGCTGCTGTGATAAATCCAAGTCCCCAAAATATTCTGCTTGTTTTTTTCATCTTTCCAACCTCTTTTCTTCTAATCTTTCCTTTAATACTTTTATGTATGCTCTTGAAACATAAATCTGTTTGTGCGTTCCCTGAAAAGAAATCTCCGGGGACGCTGCCAGATTCCGCCGGATCGCATAAATCCGGTTCAGATTTACGATCGCAGACTTAGAGATCCGCAGAAAATCCGATCCCAGCATATCCTCCAGCTCATACAGCTTTTTCCTTGCTTCAAATATTTCTGTTTCCGTATGCGCCAGCACCTGCGAGCCTTCCGTTTCAAAAAACAGGATCCTGTCTGTTTCCAGATAATACTCGGTGTCGTTTTGATACAATATGATCTGACCGGCACTTTTGATCTGCTTCGCCAACAACTGCTGAAGCTTCACGACCTCCGGTGTCAGCTCCCTGCAATGGAGCACGATTTCTTCTTCCGATGCTTCCGGATCTATTTCCACTCGTATCTTCACCTGACCACCTCCTGTTGTTGTCATTATACGGTATCTAAAATAAATGTAAATGCCTTTTCGGTAAGCGGTCGAAATACGCAGGTAAGTGGCAGAAAATAACCTGTATGCATAAAAATTCCCGGAAGTGATGGGATATACTTCCGGGAATTTGGGTTATAGTTTTACAATAATAATTTATCGTAAATCGATAATTTATTATTGACATTCATATGACCTTGTATTATGATCTGGATAAATCAAGGAAAGAAAGATGAGGAATTACCATGAATCTGAAATTGACTAAAATTACAAAATTTCTATTGGATTTTATGTATTTTGCGGGCATGCTTGTATGCCTGACACTGCCATTTACATTCAAATGGTACGGATCCTACAACGATCTGTTTGTTATCTACTACTGGCCGCTTGTCGTGATCTTTTTCCTGTCCGGCGTTCTGGCAATTTTGCTGATCGGAGAATTACGGAAAATGTTTGATACGGTTCTTGCGGACAACTGTTTTGTCAGGGAAAATGTGAAAAGCCTGCATAAAATGGGTACATACAGCTTTCTGATCGCACTTTTGACAGCTTTCCGCCTGTTTCTTTACTTAACACCCGCTGTATTGATCATTATTCTCGTTTTTGTGATCGCAGGACTGTTCAGTAAAGTGCTCGCCGGTGTATTTGACCGCGCGGTCAGCTACAAAGAAGAAAATGATCTGACGATCTGATCAACCAATTCGGAAGCATTCTATCATTTAGAAAAGAAAGACGAGGAAATATACGATGGCAATCATTATCAATCTGGATGTCATGATGGCGAAACGAAAAAAGGGCCTGACTGAATTATCCAAAGAAGTAGATATTACAATGGCAAACCTGTCCGTTTTAAAGAATAATAAGGCAAAGGCAATCCGCCTGCAGACTCTTGATGCGATCTGCAGAGCTCTCGATTGTCAGCCCGGCGATATTTTAGCGTATGAGCCGGATGAAAACAGTACCGAAAATAAGTAAGAAAGAAGGGAAGTAAAATGAATATTACAAATCAGAATCAGCAGGATCCGGAAAATTATACTGCGGATCAAAATAAACAGGACACAAATAATACTGAGCTATCTCCCAATATGAGTCCTGTAACTTACAAAAAAGAAGAACCACTACTTGTAAGAGCTGTGGTAGACAATTTCTCTGCCTTCGGCGTTGGCAGTATTTTATACGGTTTGTTTTTCTGTTTTTGTATTTACCAGAATTTTATGGCAGTTACCTCTGTCTTACTTTGCGCCGCCACGATCGGTTATGTACTGTTCTGTTTTAAAAAGCTCTCTGTCAAAACAGACAATAAGAAATGGTTTTTTATTATTTCCATCTGCCTTTTAGGACTTTCCAATATGCTGACAGACAGTGTAGTTCTTGCCTTTTTAAATTATGTAGGTATTATACTCTTATTCTTCTGCTTTTTACTGCGCCATTTTTACGATACAAAGGAATGGGATTTTTCCAAATTCTGCAGCGCACTTTCCCGGACAATTATCTGCTCCGTCGGCCGATTCAACTATCCGTTTAAGAGCCTGCAGCAGTATTTAAAAGAACACCGGAAAAGAAAAAACACCAAGATTTATTATGTTTTTTTAGGCATTTTGATCGCAATCCCTTTGCTTTTGGTTGTCTGCTCCTTACTGTTAAGTGCGGATGTCGTATTCCGTTCCTTTTCAGACCGCCTGTTTTCCGGCCTTTTTGAAAACATTGACTTTGGTACGGTTTTTGCAGTTGTATTTACCATCTGTTTTGGTATGTTTTCTTCTTATTGTATCCTGATCGAGCTTGCTTTTCAGGATGTAAACCCTGTCATGGAAAATAAAAAGACAATGGAACCGATCATTGCCATTACTTTTTCCTCTATTTTAACGGTGATCTATCTGTGCTTCAGTATCATTCAGATTGCTTATTTGTTTATCGGTAACATGAAGTTACCTGACGGTTACACCTATGCAGCATATGCCAGACAAGGCTTTTTCCAACTCCTGTTTGTCTGCCTGATCAATCTTGTGCTCGTCCTGTTCTGCCAGAAGCATTATCGGGAAAATAAGGTGCTTAAAACGATCCTGACCATTATCTGTGGATGCACTTATATTATGATCGCCTCCAGTACAATGCGGATGCTTTTGTACATTGCATCTTACCAATTGACCTTTTTACGGATTTTTGTACTGGTGTCGCTTCTTACACTTGCCATCTGCCTGACCGGTGTTGTCATATCCATCTACAAAAGCAGTTTCCCACTGTTCTTTTTCATGACAGTAACTGTTACCGTCTGCTACCTGCTGTTCTCTCTGGCAAGACCGGATGCGATCACCGCAGCATATAACTGTCAGCGGGAAAATGTGGATGCTTATTATTTAAGTGATCTTAGTCTGGACGCAGTTCCCGCTATGGAACGAGCCGGTGTGTTTGATGCAGACGGTCCATTAAATGGAGAAGCATATAACCAAATCCTGGAAAATTTCAGGGCGGCTTCCCATAAAAAATCAGGAAATATGAGCCCCCGGAAATTTAATTTATCCGTTTTCAGAGCTGACCGGATATTGAATAAATAATACTATTTACTGCTTTTCTTCTGTGGAAAAAGCAGCCGGAATATCAGCCTTACAAAAGGACCACAATAAAACATTTGGTACAAAATCGCCATTGGGAAATTCATTCCCCATGTCTGCACCCATGTACCAAATGTTTTTGTTTCTTTAAATAATAATGTGGCAAACAGGCTCATAACCGGACACATAACGCAGCAAATACAAATAGAAATGGCATAAGTGATAAACTGCGGTCTGTCATCCGGTCTCATTACTGTAAATGCAAGCATTTTTGCGAGCTTTCCTACTACAAAAAACTCCAGTACAAACGCAATCGGAACCATGATCGGCATTTCATGAAAAGCTGCCAGAAAGGTAGTACCGGAAACGCCTCCGGTATTTAAAGCTACATTGTATACGATCATTCCGTACACCATGATAGTTGCCATAATGGCAGTGAAAACAACATCCTGAAACTTATTTTTGGGCATAAAAAATCCTCCTTCTGATAATGAATAAACATGAATCTGTGTTGTTCGTTATCATCCGGGAGGATTGTGCGTTTCCAATTTATACCTATATTCAATTAATTGTAATGCTTTGCTAGAATAACATACTTTTTTGAAAAATGTAAGTAGCAATTTTTTTAAGTTGAACTATTTTAAGCTTCCATCAGACTCGTTAAATAAATCAGAAAACTTCCGAAAAGAAAATATGCTTTGCAACAGCTATACCATTGTTGCAAAGCATTGACAATAAAATTTCTCTCAGTATATTGTATGAAATACCATCATTAATAATTAATTCCTGTAACACCCAGCTTTCCGTCCTGTACACTAAAGGTCAGGCTTGCACTTGCGTCATTGCTGTATAAATTAAATCCAGCCATACTCGGACTTAAAACATCCTCGCTCTCATCTGCATTTGCAACAGCATTAAGCAGATCATCTGTAAATAATTCAGAAGCATCAAGCTTCATAAAATCTTCCTTTGTATCCACAGTCTGTCCTTCATCTTTAAAACCAATATAGACCGGATAATTTACAAGATCAGCCAGAGCCTCCTGATCCTTTGCAGCTACAGCACTTTTAATCTTTTCTGCAAAATCGACTGCTGCTTCATGACTTACCGCAAAATTGTCTTCATAATTTCCATCTCCCGGATCTGCAGCTTCCTGCTGCGAATCTGTTTCTTCATTTGCAGTCTCGCCGGAATTGGAATCAGTTTCTTCTGTATCTGTTTCATCAGATGAAGCCTCATCTGTCGTTTCTGTACTTGTACTAACCTCAGTCTGTGAATCTGCATTCTTTGTATTTGATCCACACCCCGCGATCATCATAGTTGTCAGTGCTAAAAGTATTGCAATTTGTTTTGCTTTCATTTGTTTTCATCCTTTCTTTCTCTTTCGATACCGTCATTTATACATAATAAATGTGTCTTTTTTATGTCTTTTTCCCCGTAAAAAACTTAAGAATTATGAAAGTTCCTCATGCTCTCTTTTCTTTTTCTCCCGGAAGGTCTGCATCATCTCTCTAGTAAGACTGAGTCCTTCCGGATCATCCGGAACATCCTTGTAATCTATCCATTCTGCAAGGGAAAGCTCCGTTTCATCCAGTTCTATCTTATGTTCCTCTGCAAGTTCGCAAAAATAACCAAGCAGAAGATCACTGTCATATCCCCATGGCTGGCTTTTGTAATAACGGATATTTTTGACATGAAGTCCTACCTCTTCCATGACTTCCCTCTCTACCGTCTGCTCCGCTGTCTCTCCGATCTCCGTAAAACCTGCGATCAGCGCATATTTTTTATACTCCCTGCCCGCATATTTTGTCATCAGGATCTTATCTCCGTTTGTCACACCTACAATAACCGCCGGCGCAATCTTCGGAAAAACCATGTTGCCACAGGATGGACATTTCATCATCCGGAGGTGTTCATCATGCACAAGCTTTTTGGCACATCTGCCACAAAACTGATTATCGCGATACCATACATATAAATGCCAGCCTGTCGCTGCTGCGAGTACATATTCTTTTGGATAAAGTCGTCTGGTTTCAAACATTCTGTGGTACGTGAAATCCTCAAACATCTGATCCTGCAGATCCATCAAAATGAAATCTTCCCGATCTATAGAAAATAAATAAGTATATACCGGAAGCTCTGATTTTTCTTTTTCCTGTATGAAATGTGCTTCTACCTGCTTAAATGTAAGAAATTCCATTTCTCCGTCTTTTTCCTTATAAAGTATCTTTCCATCGGAAAAACTCAAGATCCGGCTGTTTGCCGATGGCTTTTTTGCTGCAAACTGGTTATAAAACTTCTTTGGTGCAATGTCCTGTATCACGCTATTATACCTTCCTTAATAGAAATGTGCCGTATAATCTTATTATATTATATACTTCCTGTCAAACTTAGCATATAAAACAACTGCCCGGCGAACCGGGCAGTCATCAAATAGGGAATGAAAATATATCATTGCAGACCCTGAAAGGATCTGAAAATGATCAAAGATATAAAAATCCTGTCGCTACAGCGACAATGATCAGGATGCTGCCACCGATTGCATAAGCACCGGTTTTCTGGCTGTATCCTAAACGATATCCGCCAATCAGACCAAGTAATACTGCTATGATGCAGACAACTGTCAAAATACCAAGTTCATAAATAGAACGAAGCTGCATCATACCAAGTGCAATACCGGTCAGAAGTGTATAAAATCCAACTTGCAGGCAAAGGCTTATGAAAATACGGATCAGATATTTTCCATCATGTCTGCTTTCCACAATACCTTCATTTTTCCATGCATTCTTCAGCATTTTTATGGCAAATGCCACAAATATAACCATGCTGATCAATGGATTTAAGGCTTCTCCTTTATCTGCCAGATAAGATCCTCTGAGCCAGATCGTCAACACATATCCAACCAGCAGTACGATCAGCTGGTAGACACCACAGACCAAAAGTCCAAGTGCTAATTTTACTTTATCAATACGGGAGAGCAAAGCTCCCTGGCAGACTGCCTTAGCATATAAATCAAAGCCCAATCCTAAAGCAATTCCGATTACTAATAATAAACCGGTATCCATGCTTTGCACCTCCCCATTTCATTACTCTGCTTTTACGCCTTCTGTTTTGATAATGAACTTCACGCTGCTACTCTTACCGTCAGCCACACCACTGAAGTTGTTATAATCTTTTCCTGCATCCATTACCGCATTTACTCTGTCAAGTAATGAACTGATGTCACCATCAAATGCATCTGTCAGCTTCCGGATACCTTCTTCGTTAAACTCGATCATACCCTCGTTTAACTTATTAGCACCTTCATCCAGTGTATCTACGCCATCTGCAAGCTGCTTACCTGCATCTACGATCTTAGCAGATCCACTTGTTAATGTTTTAGAACTGTTTGTCAGCTTTGTAGCACCTTCATCCAGTTTTGCCGCACCTTCATTTAATTTGATGACACCTGCTGCCAGTGTAGCACTCTTGGAATCCAGAGTCACAAGACCTGTCTTTAACTGTTTCAGACCTTTTGCAAGTGCCTTTGTACCACCGTAAAGACCTGTTACCTTTTCTCCCTTGGCATTCGTATAACCGTTAATACCTTTGTTTAAAGCATCTGCACCATCTGACAGTGCACTTGCACCTGCGGAAAGCTGCGTTGTACCGCTTGCTAATGTTGTGATACCTGTCTGTAACTGTTTAGATCCATCATATAAACTGTTGATACCCTGATTCAGCGCTGCAGAACCATCTGCTAACTGCTTAACACTGGCTTTTAAGGTATCGATCTGAGGAGCAAAGCCGCTGATCTGCTGACTTGCAAGATCTACAGCCTTGGAAGCACCGGCTTTTCCTGCAATACCTGCTGCTGTTGTTGCAATGTTTGGTGCTACACTGCCAACTGCATTTGTTACCTGATTTGTTACCTCTTTTGTAACAGTCGTATCACTTGCAAGACTTGTTGCAACACCAGCGCCAAGGCTTGCTCCAATACTATCTCCGACTGCGGTTATAACATCTGCTGCATTACCGCTGACTGTCATCTTTCCTGCCTGAATCTGCTGCACCATAGCCTGCTGTACTGCTGTACCAAGAGACTGCTTGATTGCTGCAGATACCGCACTTGTAACTGCTGCTTTAATTGCATCTGCATCAACTGCTGATCCTGCTGTACTTGCTGCTTTTGCAAGTGCCTGCTGTGCTTCCGGTGTTGACATAGCTGCTGTAACTGCAGCTGTAATTGCTTTCTCCTGTGCTGCTGCCTGTTCCGGTGTTGTTGATGCAGAACCCGGAAGTGAAATATTCTGTACTGCCTGATTTAACTGGGAAAGTCCGCCTGCGATCTGGCTTGCTGCACTTGCTGCGCCCGGATTTGCTGCTGTTCCGTCTCCTGCGTAACCTGCAACAATCTGATCTGCTCCGGCTTTTAACTGCTGTGCACCCTGATCTGCTGTTGCCATACTCTTATCTAATGTCTTAGCACCCTTTGCCAGCGTTTTTGCACCGCTTGCTGCACCTGCTGATTTATCTGTTCCTGCATAACCTGCAACTAACTGATCTGCACCCTTTTTAGCGGATACAGCACCATTCTTTAACTGTTTTACTCCTTTAGTCAGCTGTGGAACACCTGCTGCTAACTGGTTTGTACCGGATTTCAGTTCTCCGATACCGGATGCAAGCTGTGCTGTACCTGCTGTATACTGTCCGATACCATTATCTAATGTTCTCAGTCCTTCGTTAAATTCGCCGACTTTTTCTTTTAAAGTTCCTGTACCGTCTGCAAGCTGCTTTGTACCATCTAGTAACTGGTCTGTTGCATCTGTCAGCTGATCCATGCTGTCTGTCAGTTCGCTTGTATCAATATCATCGCTGTTGAATGACAGGTCATCTAAGATATCACTCAGAACCATGGACATTGTCATATCCAGTGAGAAATCTGTTGCATCTGCTGTGATCTCTACATATTCAGGAACATTTACCTTATCTGTATCAAGATCCTTGGAATTGATCTGTAAGCTGTCCTTCAGTCCGGGCATTGCAATACCGGCGATAATGGAATTATTACCTTCGGAGATCAGTTTACCATTGGTAACTTCAATATTTTTGAAATTGTCGTTTGATAATACCAAACCGCTCAGTACAACAAATGGAACATGGATCGTTTCTGTCTTACCGTTGACTTCAACTTCCTGTGTTTCATTATTTGTATAGTCGAAACGGATCTTTACTTTACCGCTCTTACCGGCAATTTCTTCCGGTGTAACTTCCTTATCATCTAAGTAATAAGTAAGCTTGATGCTGACCGGAGACTGCTTTGTAGATGTACCCTGATAATAAATATCGCTGCCATCCGCATTCCATGTGATCTTATCTCCGCTGCCATCAAAGGTTTCATCACCTTTGACATTTTCGATGTCCTTCAGATCGGATGAATCTTCGATCGTTTTTGCACCGGTCTTATTCTTTAACCAGTCACTGACTAAGATATGATCTGTATTACCGTTGGCATCTGTAAAAACGTATACGGTTTCTTCCTTATCTACATCTGAAGTATTGCTTGAAGAAAACTGGGAATTTAATGTATCTGTCAGTGTTTCCTCCTGCTCACTCAGCTCCTGATCAGTTTCTTTTTCCGCTAATGCCTGATCTGTAAAGATCGTTGTGGTCAAAAGTGCTGTTGCACATGCCAGTGCAATTACATTTGCTGATTTTTTCATAATGCTTCCTCCTTATTTTTCTTAGAACGCTTTCCAATTCCGATACTTGTTACACAGATCAGCTTATCAAAGATGATCAGCATGGATGGAAGTACCAGTAAAACTGTAACCATACTGATGATCGCACCACGTGCCATCAGGGTACATAACTGACTGATCATATCGATATCGGAATAAACACCTACACCAAAAGTGGCTGCGAAGAAACTCATGGCACTGACAAAGATTGACCGGATTGATGTCTGGTGTGCGATCGTAACCGCTTCCTTCTTATCCTTGCCATTATTTCTTTCTACTTTATATCTTGTCGTCATCAGGATCGCATAATCGACTGTGGAACCTAACTGGATCGTTCCGATTACGATAGATGCGATAAACGGGATAACGGATCCTGTATAATACGGAATACCCATGTTGACAAAGATTGCAAATTCAATCGTTATAACGAGGATGACCGGTAACGAGATTGACTTAAATACGACCGCGATGATCAGGAAGATAACACCGATAGAAACTGCACTGACTGTCTTAAAGTCCTTATCTGTGATCTTGATCAGATCTCTTGTACAAGGTGCTTCACCGATCAGCATTCCGCTGTCATCATAGCTCTTTATGATCTCTTCCAGCTTATTACACTGTTCGTTGACTTCATCGGATGCAACCTTATATTCCGACATGACAAGCATCATTTCACGACCACTTTGTATCAGCTCGCTCTTGATGTCATCCGGGATCAGTTCATCCGGAATTGCCGGTCCGACAAGTGCATCCAGACCAAGTACGGTTTTAACACCGTCTACATTCTTCATGTCATTTGCCAGCTGCATTTTTTGCTTTGCGGAAAGGTTTGTATCCACAAGAACGATCTCCATTGTATTCATGGCGAATTTATCATTCAGTATATTATTTGCCTGAATACTTGGCAGGCTTTCCGGTAATGTGGAATCCAGATTGTAATATACGCTTGTTCTGTTATAACCGAAAACTGCCGGAATCCAGAGCACTACGAAGACTATTGCAATGATAATGTAATGCTTTGCCACAAATTTTGAAATCCGGAATTCCGGAAGCAGTGGTTTATGCTTTGTCTTTTCAATAATGCCGTCAAAGATCAGGATCAATGACGGAAGAACTGTTACACAGGCAATTACACCGATCAGAACACCCTTTGCCATGACAATACCAAGGTCAAGACCAAGTGTGAAGCTCATGAAGCAAAGTGCGATAAATCCGGCAATTGTTGTAATACTACTGCCGACTACGGAAGAGAATGTAGCGCTGATGGCCTTTGCCATTGCTTCTTTCTTATCTCCGCCGCATAACTCCTGCTGTTCTTCGTAGCTGTGCCACAGGAAGATGGAGTAGTCAAGCGTAACACCCAGCTGCAATACCGCAGCGAGCGCCTTCGTAATATAGGAAATCTGTCCCATAAAGACATTGGAACCTAAGTTATATACAATCGCCATTCCGATACTCAATAAGAAGAAAAGCGGAATGATGTAGGAATCCATTGTCAGGGAAAGAATGATACTACAAAGAATAACGGCGATCAGTACATAGATCGGTGTTTCTTTGTTGGATAAGTTCTTTGTATCCGTTACAACTGCCGACATACCACTGACAAAGCACTGGTTCTGTGTCACATCACGAATCTCTTCGATCGCATCCATTGTTTCATCCGCACTTGTTGTCGTATCAAACATGGCGATCATCAGAGTCGCATCTCCTTTTGCAAATGCATCCTGCAGCTCCTGTGGAAGAAGCTCTGTCGGAATGGAGATATCTGCGAAGCTGTCATACCAGATTACTTTTTTTACATGGTCAACATCTTCTACCTTTTCTTTCAGTTTGGAGACATCCTTATAGGGGAGCCCCTCGGTAACGATCATTGTAAAGGCACCGGTTCCAAAATCATCCATCAGAACGTCCTGACCTACCATTGTTTCAATATCCTTTGGCAGGTAAGAGAGGACATCGTAATTGACTCTTGTGCTTATGTATCCAAAAAAGGACGGTATCAGAAGCACCAGACTGATGATGAAAATGACAAAACGGCTTTTTACAATACCTCTGCTAAATTTGTCCATAACTTTCCTCATCTCTTTCTTTGATCTGAAATCAATATTTCTCTTACTCTGCAATGCAGTATAAAAAAAAGAACTGCATTTAGGAAGATGCAATTCTTTTTCTTTGTTTTTATTTGATATACAAATTGATCGATCTGTATATCAGGTTATTACATTTTTAAAAAAATGTTAGGTGTAACTTACTCCTTTAACTCGTCTATAATATCCTGCATGGATCTTGTAATGATATAATCATAAACCTCTGCGATCTCCTTTGGAGACAGAAGCATTCCGCTCTGGATCCAGTTCATGACAACAAATGTCATGGACTGCGCATAATATTTGGCGATCATTGCCGGCGTCAGCCACTTGTCCTTCACAACCTTTTCTCCTGTTTTGGAGATCATGAATTCCAGAAGCAGTTCCTCTACACATTTCCTGACAATTTCTTCAAAGCTGTTCTGCCCTGTTGTTTTTGCCAGTTTTGTATAAAATTCCTTCTCCTTTTGCAGATTGGTAAAAATCAGGATCATGGATTCATCGATCATATCATTCTGCAAAAGAGGACGGATCGGCTGCAGGATCTCATCTTTTATGATGCGTTCGACCACTTCATATTTATCTTGAAAATGGTTATAAAAGGTCGGACGGATCACCTGCGCCTTATCTGTAATTTCTTTAATTGTGATTTTTTCAAGAGGTATTACAAGTACAAGCTCTTTCAAAGACTGCATGAGCATCTGCTCTACGTCCGGTTTCGTCTGCATGTCTTTCCTCCAATTTTCTAATTAAGTTCCTCTACCTGTTTGATAAAGTTCCGAATACCCTGAAAGGATTTTTTGCTGATAAAATGCATCATTTTTCTGGCATCGTCTTCCGCTGTTTCCTGATCCACATCTGCTGTCATCATCAGAAACTGTGTCAGGGTTTCCTGTTTTTCCACAAGATCCTTTGCGATCTTATTGCCTTCCTTTGTAAGAACCAGTTCTCCCTTTTCACCGACTTCCAGATACCCTTCTGCCTTGAGCTTACCCATTGCACGGCTGACACTCGGCTTGGAAAAACCAAGTGCTTTTGCTACGTCGATGGATTTTACATGTCCATTTTCTCTCTTTAGTAAATAAATCGTTTCCAGATAGGTCTGTCCTGACTGTTGCATGTTAAATTCCTCTCTTATCTTTCGATTTTGTTTCCCGTACTTATCTTTTCACTCACTAGGAAAGAATCTGATTTTTAATCTCTTCCAGTTCTTCCTGAGAAGGACTGCCCGGATTCCATCCGATCTTCTGTCCGTCCTCTTTATAACGCGGGATCAGATGCATATGGAAATGAAATACTGTCTGACCTGCCACTTCTCCGTTGTTCTGTACCAGATTAAAGCCGTCACAGCCAAGCTTTTCTGTCATTTTAGCTGCCATTTTTTTTGCCAGGACGATCACATCCTTTGCTTCTTCTTCCGGCAGTTCATACAAATTTGCAAAATGATCCTTTGGCAGGATCAGTGCATGTCCTTTTGTCGCCGGTCCCAGATCCAGGATCACACGGAACTTCTCGTCCTCATATAATGTCTTGGATGGAATTTCCCCATTTGCAATCTTACAAAAAATACATGAATCGTTTTTCATACTATATCTTCCTTTCTTTCTATTGAACTTCTGATATAACCTGCATGATAAATCTCTTTGTCTGTTTACCGGAATATAAACATTTCATCCAGCATACGGAACAGACCGAAATCACCCTTCATTTTAATATTGCCTGTCATAAACGCCTTTTGGAACGTTTCCTGTCCCTGTATGATCTTCTGCAGTACTTCTTCCGTAAGTGTCATCTCAATATCGGGTTTTGTCCCTGTTTCCTCTAAGATCTCCAGCTCATGCTGCTCTATTTTTAAATAGAAGACATCCTCTCTGTCTGTCAGCTCTATTTTATACAAACCTTTCTGTCCGGGCAAGGGATGAAAATGCGTTTCAAACGGTGCATAAATCTGCTGTATCTGCGCACCCTCATGTTTGCCGAGCATACCCTTAAATAAGGCTGATAACTCCTGGATATCTTCTTTCTGCTTCTGTACATAAATCTCATCCGAAGCATATTTGGAAAGCTGTTCCGATTCCTGTGGTGTCAGTTCCATACCCTTATTGAGTGCCACACTTTGACTGACTGCCTGATTACTTGCCGGAAGGCTTTTTATCTTCTGGTGGATCGTCCGGTAAAGATCCTCTGCTTTCTTCTCAATAATTGTCACATAATCTTTATTTTGCTCAAATTCATAAACATCTTTAATATAACCGCAAATACCACTTGCCGGAAGTCCACCTAAGATCTCCCATGCATTACTCAGATTCAGTTTCGCCTCCTGCTCGCCATAAGTTGTACTCATGACAACCGGACACATATAGATCTGGTGGATCTTATCTTTATCTCCATACATCCAGATTGCATCTAAAAAGCTCTGCATATATCCGCCGATACCGAACCATTCTACAGTAGTTGCCAAAATAATACCGTCTGCCGCCTTGAGTGTCAGCGGAAGCGTCGTCAGTGCATTTTTCATTTCATACAAGTTGAACCGCTCTACAGAAACATTCAATTCCTCTAAAACCGCCTGCATCTTATCCAGCACAACGATCGTCGGATCCTCTACCAGTCCTCTGCCGCCATAATAAATATTGATCTTCATCTGTTTCCTTCTCTCTGTCTCTATCCGTTTCTGCTTTCCTGCGGTTTTTTGCGTTTCTTCCTATATAAAAGAATCGCCAGAATAAAACCGCTGAATAAACCGCCTACATGTGCTGCATTATCAATATTACTGCCCGTAAATCCTGAAAATAAGGAATAACTGATCAAAAACAGGATCTTCGGAACTGTCATGATCTCCAGCTTTCCTCTGTTCCGCAGAAGAACCCACAAAAGCCCGCCGATCATACCAAAGATCGCCCCGCTTGCACCAAGGGAACTTCTGTCATCCATAAAGTAATACGAAAATGCCATGGATGCAAAGCTTCCCGCAATTCCGCTTCCCAGATACAAAAGCAGATATTTAAAATGTCCGAGTGCCCGCTCTACAATATCCCCTAAGAAATAAAGCAGCATCATATTACCGACCAGATGCGTGATATCCGCATGCAAAAACATACAGGTCAGGATTCTGTACCACTGTCCGCTGTTATACACCAGATCGCGGTTCAATACGCCTCTGTCATACAGAAAATCCCCTGTCAGGATACAGGCTGTAAATACAAGCGCATTGATAATAAAGATTGCATGATTGACAAGTGGTCTTTCTTTGATGCTTTTATAAAACTGCTGCCCTCTGGCGTCATAAATGACCGGATCTTCCAATCTGCCCTTTGGTGCATATGGCTTTTCCAGACACTTTGTCAAAAGCTCCTTCATACCATAAAAATCTTCTGCTCTGCCTTCCGGGATCAGAAGCCTGTTTTCCTGCTCCAGGATCAGCCAGCAGAAAGCATCATCACCGGACAACCGCATTGCGGCATTTTCATCATCTGTCAGGATCAGAGATAACATATGTACATCCAGACAGCCACCGTCTACAAAACGCCAGCTGATCTTCTTTGTGATCTGCTCATATTGCTCTGCGGTAATTTCCGGATGGTCTGTCTGATCGATCAGACAGACTGCATTCGCATATCTGTTTTCCATAATAAAATAAACCGCAAAGCCGGGAACAAATTCCATCAGCTTTTTAAAGCCCTGCTCTATAAAAAAATCTTCCAGTTTCTCATTCATACAGTTACCCTTTTCTATCTTTAAAAGGGTAACATTTCTTGCCTTTGATGTCAATGTTAGCAGTGGCTAATGCGACCTCCGATACAGATAAAAAATTGCATTTCCAAGAATTCCGCAGCAACAGAAAAAAATGGGAAAAACCATCGTCATAACAGAATTTCTGCCTGTATATATACAATAACCGATAAAAATCAGACTTAAGAATATCACACCGGTAAAAAAGAACGGAACCAGAACTTTTTTATTTTTCATGTTTTCTTCTGATGCATCCTCTGTATACTTTTTCTGTATCTCTTTTTTTTCTTTCTCTGTTTCCTCCGGTTGTTTTCTTTCTTCCGGGAAATAATCCGTAGCATTTTCTTTTTCCCTCGGTTTTTCTATGATCTGCGTCAGAATTGCTTCCAGTCCGAGACTGTCTTCGCGCACCAGCTTGTAAAACCGGTAAGCATAGGTAACTGCAAATTCATCCTCCTGATCGATCATGCTCAAAAGCTCCTGTGCCAGATTCGTGGTCTTATCCTGTAAAGCGGCTGAAACAGAAGGATCATAGCAGAAATAAAAGGATCCCTCATAAAAATAGATCATTTCCGGGGAAAGTAATAAACCATCTGCAGGCAGGAAATATTCCTGCAGCTTTAATAAAACCAGATAAAGAGCTGTAAAAAATGTCTGTATGCCTGTTGCCGTCAGAGCCTGTCTTTTTGCAAATGTCTCCAGACTGCTCCCACAGACTGCATAGGAAAGTCTCTTTTCTCCGTTAAAATTCTGCAGACTGCATGGAAAAAGTCCCGATATCTCATTTTCTGCCAGCATCTGCAGGAAAAATGCAGATGCCTGCTCCATTTCCCCCAGGATCAGAAAACTGCCCTGTGCCTGTTTTTGATATTCTATTTTCATGATCTGTCCTCTCTTTTTGCATGATTACTGATCTGCCGGATCCGGTGCGATTCCCAGATCACTTTCGATGGGTTCAAGCGTTTTATCTTTTTTTCAATCTGCCCGGAAAATACCCCTGCCTGAAATCCTATTCCCCGAAAAAAGGAAAGAAGGGGACTTTTTCGTTCCAGCCTGATCTGTGCTTTGATCTCCCATAAAGAAACCGAAACGGAATAATCCACATTAGTCAGAAAAACCAGCCTCTTTTTCCCCATATTCTGCATTTCCTTCAGGATCTTATCCTCTGTTTCATGCCTTCCCGCATGCTCCATCTGCGCACCGTGGATTACTGCCTGCCCTGCCAGATCCACTGCTGCTGCCCGGTTATAAAAGAAAATGGCCGTTTCTGTCAGAAACATAAAAAGAGCCAGAAGAAGTGGCAGAAGAAATGCTGCCTCTACGGTCGCACTACCCTTTCTGTCGTATTTTTCTGTCCGTATTCTTTTTCTGCTTTCTATCACGCCCATTTTCATTTTCTGTTCCATTTTTATATATCTTCCTGTTTTCATCTCTAATATAATGAGTCGTTTTATGACCTGTCGACACCTACATTTTAATATTAAAATCTTATCCCTTGGAAATTACTAACCAAATAGATTAGATAAGAAAACGAAAGAAACGACAGATATCTTCTATCTGCAGATGCATTTCCACAACGTCCATCATACGCAGCACCTTTTTCTCTTCTCCTTCCGCTGCCAGAAGCAGACGCAGATATTCCTGATAAGATAATTCTCCGGGCTTTTTCTCCTGTGTATCTTTAACTGACGTATCTCCTTCGTATTGCAGCATTCCTTCCAGGCTGTAATGCCAATTCTGCGCTGTTTTCAGCAAAGACACACCACCGCCTGCCAGAAGTGTTCTGACATCATACACCGCCTCCGCATAAGCCCACGCAAATAATAAGGAAATCTTCTTTCAATAATTTTGCCTTGTCGGTCCACAACACTTATCACTCCAATAATTTCTTCAACTAGATGCTCTTTATGAAAACACCGGAAGAGATTGGTTACAACAACAAAATCTCCATTATTGATTTTTCTTTCCTTTTTCTTTTGTCCCTCTTTCAATGGTTTTATATGAGGATTTGTGGGAACTTGTTTCTTTTGAGATACCTTCTTCTCAATTGCTGCAAGTAGTTCTACATTAGATACTTTTTTTAATTTTCCATGTTCCCCATATTCATTTGTCCATTGTAATTCATAATGATAATGCCACTCATTATAATTCTTTTTAAAGCCAACAACACTAAATGACCATTGCATTTGGTCAAAAGAGCATTCATATTTTTTATTGATATTTTGCAAATTGTGTGGATCCCATTTTTTTCTTAAAGTCATCATATTTTTTTGGTAAGATTCACCACTTAACTTGGCATTTCTAAAAAATTTCACCAAACTTGGACTTATTTTCAAATGAGCTTTTTTGTCATCTGCAATTTTATTAAATAATTTTTTGTCTTTAAGAAATAATTCCATCATAGAAACCGGTGTATCTAACCCTACATCATATTTCTTATATGGATTTTTTATAGTTTCCAATTCCATTCTATTATTTACAATATTAGAAAAACAATGCTTACACATTTTTGTTTTCTTTCCATTTGAAAAAGCATATACAATATGATTGCTACTTTTATGTTTATCACAAACATTACATCTAAAGCCTAATTTTTGAGCATAAGTCCAAACTTCATAAATCACATCATCTATTGCAATCGTTTTCTTTTTAACTACACTATTTTGTGGCATAGGTTGATTATTTATGGGTACATTTTTCTTTGCTACATTTTTGATTTCATTTTTCTATTTTTCTGCATAGTTCCTGATAATAATCCAAAACATTCTTTACAAATAATATTTTTTTGACCATTTTGAATGTATTCACCTACAGATTGTTCACTATGAGGGACATCACAATGAGAACAAATAAAATTTTGTGATTCAAAATATCTCTTTAAAATATATGTAATATCCCCATTTTTTACTTTTGCCAATTCCATTGGTTTCATATATAACCCCCAATAAAAAACTATTTTAATTCATAAACAAGTTGATTATTTTCTACTCTAATATTTCCTTCTTCGAGGTTTTTATTAAGAAATTCTAATGCGTATGGTTGTAAATTGTATGCAAACCCTTTAATTATAGTACCGGTACGAGATGCTAAATAGATGATATGTTTGCTTTCCAATGCAGCTTTTCTTCCATCCAAACAATCAATAGTTCCAGAACTTCTAAACATATGATTATTTGCATCATAGAAGGTTATTATCAACAATTCCATTTCATCAGAACTCATATATTTTTTCATATAATTAGTTCCAACTTTTTTCCAATTATAAAATTTAGCCCAAATATACTTTTTAATCCATCCAAGCAAATGTAACACATAATATGCTCCTATTGCTATTATACATAAACTTATATATGTTTGATATGTATTCCGGAAAGTATCAATCTTCATCCTTTGTGCCAAATCATTTGGCATAGCCGTTATGACAATAGTAGCAATAAAAACAATTGCAAATAGCTCTTTTAATTTTAATTTTTCAATAATAGTTTTAATAATGCTCAAAATATGTTCACCCTCTTTTTTATTTACATCTAGCTTACACCATTATATGTCCAATAAAAAGGTCAATAAGAGAATTTCCTTAGAAAAAGAGATGCCAAAATTGACACCTCTTTTCCATCACTCTTCCTTTTTTCCCAAAATAAACTCTTTTAATTCTCGATTTGTTCTTGATTTCAATTTCAATCCCTGTAAATCAACACCTTCTTTATCTAAAAAATATTTATTAGCTTTATTTGTATCAACGGTTTTTAATAGAGTGTTAAATCTGTCATGCTCATTTAATTCCATTTCATTCTTAGATGTTGTAACTATATTCTTAAATTCATCAAAATTTAAACCAAAGGCATCTGCCATTTTTTGGATTTTATCGGATGTATCTTTTGTCATATACTCATTGATGTATTCAAGTAATGTCTTTGAATGGTCTACAACTAAAACACCATTCTTTATATCATCAATGATTTTTAAGGCATACACTTGTTGAATACCAGGTAATGAAGCTAATTCTTTTTTGAAAGTCTCAATTGCTTTTTCTTTCTCTTCTTCATCAGAACCACTAATAATAGGAACAACAATTTTGAAATGTGATTCTAAATAATCAGAATCAATTTTATCCATTGCCATTTCTGATAATATAGTTGGTAAATTATACCCGGTTCCTGGTACTCCACCACCAGATCCCCCTCTATGAGTTAAATCCTGGTATCTCATTTCCAAAATTTTATAAGTCTTTTCATCAAAATTGAGTTTTGCTCCATAAGAATTATTCCAAGCAAATCCCTGTAATTTTGCAGAACTTAACCTAATTTTCATTTGACTAAACTCTTTTTTAAATTTTTGGCATGAAGCATCATCTCTAGGAAGACACATAAAGTCTTGAACTTTTGCAACTTTAAAAATTCTATCAATCTCTGCATATATTGTATTCATTGTATCTATATTTTCCTCAATGGATGCAACTACTACTCCAGTTGTATCTCCTTCACAATATAATCGCAATGCATCATCTAAGTTCTTTTGCATTGTATAAGGTTTTCTATAAAATCTAAAAATACCAAATGGTTTTTCTTCCTTATCATATACACGATTAGTTCTTGAAATTGCCTGAATCAATTTGTCTGTTTCAAGGACCTTATCCAAATATAAAGTATTTACATATTGGGAATCAAATCCTGTCAATAATTGGTCTACAACAACAAGAATATCTATGCATTGTGATGGGTCCTTATCAATATTTTTGTATTCATTCTTATGTGACAATCTTTTAATAATGTCCTTTTTGAATTTTTTCAAATCTGGGTCTGTTTTTCTATCAAAAAGTGTATGAAATTTATTATTGTAATCATCCACAATCTTAATCAATGCATCTTCCTTATCTAAAGAAGAATCTCCACCATTATCAATTGTTGGGTCAAATAATGTTGTAACATTTAAATTTGTTGTAGAATTAAATATCTCATAATATATACAAGCTTCAGCAATTGATGTTGTGGAAAGAATAGCATGAAATTGAGTGCCTTTTTCTCCCTTAGATAAAATATCCCAATTTTTCAAAATATCTTCTACTACTTTTCCCCTATGGTCATCATTATTGTATTGTTTTGCTGGTAAATAATCTTCAACACCTTTTTCGATTATTTTACCATGCTCATCTTTTTTTGCTGCCATATCAAGTTTCATAATTTTCTTATAAATCTTGAATTTTGTAGCATCATCTTTTACTTCTTGTAGATTTTTTGCATTTGCAAGGTCTAATACAATATGTTCCCTTAAATCACTATCTTCATATGTTTTTACTGCTTTAGGGTCAAAACCTAAAACATTTCCATCTCTGATACCACTTGCTATAGAATATGTAGCTAGACATTTTCCAAATACTGTTTCTGTCGTACATCCATCTTTATCATTTTCACTAAAAATAGGAGTTCCAGTAAAACCAATAAATAAAGCATTTATGAAAGTTCTCTTCACTTTTTCATGCATCTCACCAAATTGTGAACGGTGAGCTTCATCTATGATAAAAACGATTCTCTTGCTTTTAATAAGAGCTAAATCACTCTTCTTTTCTTTATAATCTTCATCATTTATTCTTTCCAATTTTTGCATAGATGTGACCATCATTCCATCTTTACTCTTGGAACTCTTTAATTTGTTGAATAAATCATGAGTATTTTTTGTTTCACAAACTTCTTCACCATCTCTAGAAAAGGAATTATATTCTTCCAATGATTGTGTATTAAGTTCTACTCTGTCAACAACAAAAACAACCTTATCTACTAAACCTTTATCAATGATAAGTTGTCCTGCTTTAAAAGATGTCATAGTTTTACCACCACCGGTAGTACACCATACATATCCACCTAAAGGAGTATTATCTCCCCAATTTTGATTAGAAACTCTTTTCAAAATAGCTCTAATAGCATGACATTGATAACTTCTTGAAACCTTTAATATATCTTTGTTTTTATCCGCAATTGTATAATATCCAACCAATTGATGTGCTTCTGGAATAGAAAGAATTGCATTTTCTCCCTTACATAAAGTCTTCCAATCTTTAATAGGATTATTTGAGGTATCACCCCAACGGAAGAAAAAAGCATCATTATAATTTGTATATGCTCCTGGATTTGCAAAATATACAACATCTTCCGGTGTCATAGCAAAAAATACTTGAATCAAACTAAATAATCCTGTCCAAATACCTTCTTTTGCATATTTCTTAATTTGATTAGATGCTTCTGTTACTGATACTCCACTTGCTTTCAATTCAATATGTATTACTGGAATACCATTAATTAAAAGCAAAACATCTCCACGTCTATCATTGAAACTAGCAAGTGTATTATACTTAATTTGTTCTGCAATTTGATACTTTGATTTTCCACCAGCAATTTCAATAGGGTCAAAGATTTCAAGATACACCTCTTTGCCTGCATGTTCAGTATCTTTTGAATCACCATCTCTAATAATACAAATATCTTTTCCATTAATAAAAATATTTGCTTTTACAGGAGTATTGCATTTCAATCTAACATGTTCCATAATTTGCATCATTTCATTGTCAGAAAGTTCTACTCCATTAAGTTTTGCTTTATTATTGGTGTTAAGAATATTTCTCCAATTTTCAATCAAATCTTTTTCATCAACATTTTTAAGCAATCCATCATTCCAACCTACACTTTGAAGCATTGCAATTAAATCTGCTTCAAAGTTAAGTTCTCCATGTTTTCCAGTATATGGCAATGGCATTATTCATCCTCCTTTGTAGGAAACAATTTACTAAGTAATGCTTTCTTTACATCACATAGTTTTTCATATTTTTGTTGGTTGATTTCTATTTCTTTATCTAGGTTTGAAAAGAATTGACCTATTTTTTCTTGTTCAATCTTATCTTCTGGTAATAAAATATTTACTTTTCCTATTTCATTTTTATTTATCTTTTTAGGAATTGCAGTTACTAATGTTCTTTCTAATAATCCTTTTTTAAAATGATTAGATAGAATAGAATAATTCAAAAAATAAGAATCAATGCACTTAGGTTTTATTAAAGCTAAACTAACATAATAAGCAATAAAATCTTTTGTCTCAACAACTTTAGGAGTTCCAACATCTCCTATTCTAGTCATTAATACATCACCTTTTTGTGGAAATACTCTAAAGTTCTTTTCAAAATCTTCTTGAGATATATATTTATTAGATTTTAATGTGGAAATATCTTCAACTGATAAAAACATTACACCATAACTCATATAATTTGGAGTTTGATGTACTCCATCAAATATATCTGCAACACTTCCTAGTTTCTTTTCTTCCCAATTACCACTAAATCCATCAAATCTAATTTCAGGGGTTTTACTATCTCCTTGTGGAAACATCTTCACAAGCATGGCATCCTTTGTATTCTTCAATTTCTCAACAAGCGCTTCTTGTGATTCAATTTTTTTATCAATGTCAGAAAGTAGTGTGGCTATTTTGGATTGTTCTTCTATATCAGGAATAAAAACAGGGCATTTCAATACATCTTCTTTTTTTAAATTTGTTTGTTTAGTACCATCATCAAATGCCAAAAAATATTTATGACGATTTAATTGCTTCATAATAAACATTTTATTCTGATTAGTTCTAATTGCACATATTCTTTGATTTAAAGAATACTTATTATCCTCATCAATATAAAAGAATTTTGCTATAGCCCTACCATTAGGGACATCACTCATAACCATTACAATGTCATCTTTAAATAATGGTTCCAATTGTTCATTTGAATATTTAACTATTTCGCCTTCAGTTGAAATAAATTTTGAGTTTACAACAATATATTTTCCATATTGACTAATTACTTGCTCATGTCCTTTTCCATTTACAAATGTACAAATATTTTTTAGTTTCTTTTCTTCCCAATCAGGAAAATCATTTCCATCTTGGTCTTTAAATCTTAATTCTGGATTCATCTATTTCATCCTTTCATAAAGTCACAAGGGGTTGGTCCCCTTGCAACATAAGGTTGTATTAATTATTTTTCTTTTCGCCCAAAGCATCTTTAAGCATAGTAAGAGCTTCTATATCTACTTGTGAACCGCATAATTCATCAATGAGTCCAAATAATTCTCCATCAACTTTATGAAGTTCCTCATCCAACGTAGATAATGGATGTGAATATTTCTTTTTAAGTGCAACTACATTTCTTGCAAAGGTATCAATGGTATTGTTTCCTACAAAATTAATTCCATCTATAATTGGTGTAATCCATTTCATAATAAGAAATTCATTGATTTCATCATATGTAAGAATTGCTATCTTTTCCATTGCTTTATCATTTAATTCACTAGTAATCTTCTTGATTTCTTTTCTAATAGATTTCTCTTTCTTAATAGCATTATTTGCATTTTCAAGGTCTTCTTTAGCATCATCTTTAGCCTTGATTGCTGCCGTTAATTTCTTGCCATCAAAACCATCCTCTTTTTTATTTTGCACCTTTTTCTTGGTGTCATCATCAAGACTCTCAAAAATATCCAACCAAGTAGACTTTTGTTCTTCTGCTTCTGATTCCAATTCTTTCATCTTCTCAAAATCATCATCAAAGAATTTTTCTTTAATTAAATCCAATGGAATAATTACACCCTTATATCCATCTTGTTCCTCTTCCATCTTTTTGGTTTTAGTATTCTTTTTAAGAATCATATATGGTTCAATTTGTTTACATATATCTATGCCTTTATCTCTGATAGTAATAAGGTCTGTATTAATATCATCCCATTTTTCTGCTAATACTTGATAAATCTCATAGGTATCAACAAGTTCCTCTCTATCAAATATTTTGAAAAGTGTTTCTGTTATATTGTCATAAGTAAAATCAGAAGTTGTGGCATAATTGCTTACAAGTTCATTGATTAAATAATCATGGTATTCATTGGAAATATTATAAAATTCTTGTTTGAATACTTTTACCTCTGCATCATCATTAATAACTTCCTTGATATTGACATCTTTAAACACTTTGTATTCTTTATGTACTTCATCCGGAGTAACCAATTGCTCCATAAGAGAATCAAATCTAGACCAAAACATTTTGAATTTATCTAATTCACTAGATAATACCTTTCCAGTCATAACAGATGATAAATCATAAACATCTTCTTTTGGTGCTGCACTAACATATCGTGGAATATTCAAGTTGTAATTATTTTTCTCAATATCTGCTTTAGATACAAGTTTTGCAAAGTTTGGAATAGACTTTCTTGCTTTTACTGCATCAAAAATTCTTTTAATATCACATTCTCTTAAAGCATTTTGAGCTCCATCTTTTACATAATTTTGAGATGCATCAATAAATAATACATCATCATTTTTTCTTTCTTTTCTAAGAACCATAATAATTGTAGCAATACCAGTTGCATAAAAAAGATTTTGTGGCAATCCTATAATAGTTTCTATATGGTTATTTTTTATAAGGTTAGTTCTAATTGTTTCTTCTGTATCACCTCTAAATAAAACACCATGAGGTAATACAATTGCCATTATTCCATCACTCTCTAAATGATAAAGACAATGTAATAAAAAGGCATAATCAGCTTTTCCATCAGGTGCTACTCCATATTTAAATCTTGGGTCATGTTCTACTGCACTAGAATCATAATTTAAACTATATGGAGGATTTGAAACAACTGCATCAACACTTAAAGGTTTATATTCTGTTGTTTCATCAAAATATGGCCAATCATCTGCTAATGTATCACCATTTCTTACAAATATATTAGAAACCTTGACTCCCTTCATAATCAAATTCATTCTTGTAAGATGATATGTTTCTGTTATTTTTTCTTGTCCATAATAATTGATGTTATCTTTATCAATATATTTTCCAGCTTCTTTACCAATATTTAAAAGTAAGGAACCAGACCCACTAGTTGGGTCATATACATTCAATTCCTTTTTATCTTTCAATGCATCTGCTACAATTCTTGCAATAAGTGAAGAAACCTCATGCGGAGTATAGAAACTTCCATCATCTTTTGCTGCAGTTGAAAATTTGTAAATCAAATACTCATAAATATAACCAAGGACATCATATGTATTGTTTGTTGTTGGAATATCATCAATCAATTCTACAATATCTCTAACTGCTTTATCTCTTGAGCCAGAAGAATCTCCAAGTTTTGATAAACCACCTTGTAAAGTTGAAAAGATATTATCAAATACTTTCTTATAAACATTCTTGATATTTCTATTGAATCTAGTAAGGGCTTCAGATACTTCTGCTGCTCCTAATTTAAGTTCCAAATCCTTCCATGTAGAAAATAAATCTTCGTATGCAATGTAATAACCAATTTTGTCTTTAATATAGGCTATATCATCTTCATCAACCTTTTTTAAATCTTCTTTACTAAATTGCTTTTCTTCTTCATCAGATAAATATTTATAAAACATAAATCCTAAAATATAATCTTTATATTCATTTGCCTTTATCTTTGAACGGAGACTATTTGCAGTTTCCCAGATTTTACTTGCTAATTGTTGTTTTGTCATTTTTGCATTCCTTTCATTGAAAATTTTCACATATGCTTCTTTAATGCATCATATCCACTCTTTGTTATTTGGTATCTACCTTTTATGCCATTAAACATAATTACATATCCACCATCTATAAGCTCATTTAATAACTTATTCACTTTTGCTTTACTAAATTGTGCTAAATTAGCCAATTCTTCTTGTGTAACAGGGGTAAATTGATTTTCTCCTATTGTTACTTGATTTTCATATAAAATTTTCAAAACTATGAATCTATCATTCATAAAAAAATCTTGTTCCATTCAATTTTACCTCTTTCAAATTCACAATTTTATACTTTCAAATTTATTATACACAAGCTTTCAAAATATATCAACATAAAAACTGAATGAGCAATAAATAAAAAATCCTATGAAATTAAATTCATAGGACTTTTCTTCTAACAAAACTTATTGTGGCAAATCTAAGTAATCATTCAATAGATTTTCCACCTTTTCATATAATATTGATATTATTTTTTCTGCATATATCTTTGCTTTAGAACCATTAGGGTCTGTTTCACTAGCAAAATAAGATTTATACTCTTCCTTTTTTAATACATCTAAATAATACTCTCCAAAATCTTCTGTCAAAGCATATAACTCATCTACAATTCTTTTTGGGTACACAATTCTTGCTTTCTTTATTGTGGTCCTCAATTTTATTGCTGCACTTTTGGATGAACTATATGAACTAGTGACCATTGTGTTTTTTAAGTCTTCTAAACATTCAATAAATTGCATATAGATGTCTTTTGCTATTGCCTTTGCTGAACCATCTTTATCTTCTCCCCATACCAATTTTTCTATTGATACATTAAAAATTTCTGCTATTTGGGATATTTTATAGACATCAGGAATACTTTCTCCACTCTCCCATTTTGCAACTGCCTGTCTTGTAACATCACATTTTTCTGCTAATTCTTCTTGTGTCATTTTAACAGCTCTTCTATATTTACTCACTTGTTCTGAAAATGTCACACTTTATACCCTCTTTCTTTGGTTATGCTTAAATCATAAACTCCATATCATTCAAAGTCTACCAACCATCTATTTACACATTTGCAACTGTCAGTTGCTTTTGTTAAATATTATAGCATGATGCATTTGAATAAATTTACTCTTTATAAACACAAATAAGACCTCCCATCTTTTAGATGAAAGGTCTATTGAAAAATATAACAAGACTTTATTCTATTTTTAAAACCATATTATAAAAATCTAAAAAACTTTTTGTAATGAAAAATCCACTGCTTTCAACACTTAATTCTGAAAATGTATTATCATCGGTATCTACATCTCCACTTTCAGTTTCATACTCTTCTTCCAAAAATCCAGTTTGCTTCAATCTAATAAAAACAGAATACAATTCTGACTTAGTAAGACCTTGTATTTTTGCATACTCCTTACTAAAAGCAGACCATTTATTATTGTATGTATATTTTTTTATTATTTTAGAGGATTTACTTTTAGCTGCGGATTCTTCACAATATTTTTTATAATCCACTAAGTATTGAATTTCTCGATATGACATAGTATTCAAAATATTTATATACTCATCAAACTTACTTACAGCAATATGCTCTCCTGATAAATATCCATTTCTAATCAGCTTTCCAAAAAACGCCACTTTATCATTTGATGCTAATCTTCTTACTGCATCTACCACTCTTGCATAATTAATAAGAAATTCAACATCATTTACCATTTCAGTTGTTATGGAAGTACTATCAGACAAGATAACATCTATTAATTCTTGTTCCTTATTTTGTTGAAACTCCTCTAAGGTTTTATCAATAGAAGAATTAATCAAATCTCCTATTACTGGTATCTTTCCAACCAAACCAGCAACCCCTGCTGTTACTACAGGATTTTCTTTTATATCAATCAATTCATTTACACATTGCAAAGATGATTTTATTTGTTCCAATTCGTCATTCATAATGCTTCTCCTTATATATCATAACCTTCAAAATTTATTTTAATAATATTAGACATTTCATCAAAATCTTTATTGGCTTCTTTCAATGTTTGATGACCAATGAGAAAAATATATATATCCAGCATCCATGGATTACTACCAAATACTTGTTGTCTCACTCTTTTATTAAATACATTAGGAAATAATTTTTCCCATATAGAATACCTACCCATAAATTGCATTGCTTCATACAATTGCATATCTGCATTTCCATTTGCAGCTTCATATTGTTGTGAGAACCAATTTATTTGATATGGGAGTTCCTTTTGTAAAATAAAATCAGTTTGGTCTTTATCATTTTTGTCATCATATTTGTCACCAAATGTAAATTTTCTTATAAAGAAATATCCTGTTGCCCTAGCATGAAATTCAGTCCATAAAACAAATGGTCTATGAAACAATTCTTTTTGAACAATATCATAGTTCTCCAACCCATTCATTTTTACATAATTCATATAATCAAATACATGTGTCATTTCATGTGTAATAGTTCCCACCCATTGCCAATCTTTATTTTTTACTGCATTTAAGAAGTATTCTTTATTTATTGCTATAGCGAAAGTTCCATCAATTGTTTTTGGAGGAATTGTGAGCCCCCTATTTTTGTTCACTGCTTCTGGTGATACCGCATTATCACCTTCAAAAAGCTCTGGTCTTTTTTGCATATAAATATCAGACACACTCTCTGCAAGCACAATTTCTACATCTATTGGTTTCAAATTCAAATAATTATAATAATACTGCAATATCCCAGATACCAATTCATTTAATTGCTCTTCCATTTCTTCATCCATAAAATACCTCTCTTTAAATAAAATCCCAAATATTACTCTCTAATTATAATTGCTTTTAAAATGTTAGGCAAATGCCTTTTATTCATAACAAAATAATCATGATTTTTAATGCTATCAATGCATTGTCTTACTTTGTAACATTGCCAATGTCTATGATAATATTTTTGTCCATTATGTTTGTGATATAAAATAATAGGAAACCTCTCTTCAGAAAACTTGTTTTTCTTAATTATCCAATAATCTTTAGTACACATGCTTTGTATTTCAATAAAATCCTCATCTTGCATAATTTTTATAATATTAAAATAAGATAAGTCTATGTATTTCAATTCACCATTTTCAAACATTTGAATCCTCCTCATCTAAAATATTCAATATCTCGTTTATTTCCTTTTCAATGCCTTCATTTATATGAAATTCAGAACTCTTTAACTTTAGTTAAAGAGTAAATACTAATATTTACATTCTAAAATAAAAGTTTCTTTTGAATTTCATATTAAGAAACATCTATGCTTTAGCATAGATGTAAATTCATAAGTAATAGTACTCCCCCTATTTCTTCAGAAGATAAATTTTTATCCTTTCCAATACCACATCCTACATAATACAAAGTGTCATTAAGTTGTCCTATTTTTAAAATGTGTTCTCCAATTTTTCTATTCATATCCTTTTCCTCCATTAAAATTTGATTTGAATAAATACTTCAAGTTCTATTTGTCTATTACTAACCAATAGACTTTTACTTCTTGTACTTATGCCATCTTTCAAGGCTTTATTAGATTCCAAATAATTAAAATGGAAGATTGGTAATAATGACGAAGAATAGATGTTAGTACGATAGGAATACAGCTATAAATTTCATCACACAGCTCCAGCAAAGAGAAAAGTCCTCTTACCTGCTCCGTCAGATCAAGAATGATCACTTCATAGTCTGTTTCCCGGATGATCTTCTGCAAAAATGCCTGCCATGTTTTTTCATCGATTTCCTCCATATCGGGATAGGAAAAAACGGGCGGTAAGTAGTAAAGATTTCCGGTCATTTCCACCATGCTTTCCAATCTGCATCTGAATTTTTCCGCATCTTCCTGTAAAAAGTACAGAATATCCATCATATCGTATACAAATTTCTTCTGCATGATATATTCAAACCCGGAATATGGTTCAAAATTCAAATAAAGCACCTTCTTATTTTTTGCAAGGATCTGTCCCATCGTCAGTGCGATAGAGCTTTGCAGCATATGATGCGCCGGAGAGTAAAAAGCAACCAGCTTTGTTTCCGTAGCTGCAGTTCCCTTTACCGGTAAAAATGCTTCTTCCTCACACAGCTTCAAAATGGCCTTTGCCATCTCATGGATCGACTGGTATTTATAAATACCGGAGCCGTTCTTTGCTTCCGTCAGATACAGCGGACGCCTGACCTTTGTCAGAAGCTGCTCTGTCTGGAAAGCATCCAGAAAATCTTCTCCGATCAGGCAGATATCCTCTTCCTCCCGTTCCTTTTCAAATGCCAGAAAACGATCCGCATCATCAAATGCCATGATAGGAAAATGAAAGCGGTCTTTTAAATATGCAGAAAGTGTTTTCACAAGGATTGTCTCCCTGTCACAGATTGCAAGTAATTGATTCATAAAATACTTCCTCCTGTTTGTAGTGCAATCACGCCAAACAGGATTGGAATACTGAAATGGATGACTGCTTTTTTTCTTGTTTTCTTGAAAATCAGGCGATATGCCAATACGATAATGGAAATGAACGCGCCCGCAAAGCAGGCATAGATAAAAATAGAAATACTGTGCATAATTCCCGTAAACAGGGCACACACGCTGAAAAGCTTGATATCACCGCCTCCAAATGCACCAAAGCGGTAAACCGGTATGAGAAGCAAAAAGAAAACCGCTGCTTCCAAAATACCTCTGCCTGTTCCTATCCAGCCATCTGTCAGCCACCGATAACAGATGCCTGCCAGATATCCTGCCAGTATGATCCGGTTACTGATCCGGAACGTAAAAAGATCCATCACAACTGCCAGACAGAGGATTCCATACAAAAAGATCATATATCCTCCAAAATGATATAATTTTAAAAACGTGGAAATTGTGAAACAGGAAATGTTTCACCGATAGCAGAACTGCTATCTGTCTGTAAGCTGCATTATATAAGAGGGATTTACAAAAGTAAACCCCTCTTTACAAAAAAGATCATTTTTGTGAAAACTGCCGGATTTTCAGAAAAGCTGCATGCAAAACAGCATGCAAACCCCCGGAATTCCTAGAATCGTGCTTGTCAAAAGCGTCCAGACATTAACCCCGACGAACAGATCCAGTGCCAGATAAGAAAAGAGCTGATCCAGTCCTATGATCGTCACAAAACCTAAAATGCCACGTTCTACCAGACCAAGCACCAGTCGTCTTTTTTTCTGAAAGCTGCTCAAAAACAAAACAAAAAGACAGACACACACAATAAAAATATACATATAATTCTGAGATGTAAATTCTCCCATTTCAAACACCATCATGTATTTTTCTATTTCAGTGTATGCCTGTTTTTATTATTTATGTATGATCCTTCTGCCTATTCCATAGTAAAAATTTTATCAGATTTCAAATGACAGACTGTTGACACCAAGCAGCTCTGCTGTCCGCTCATCAGGCTGTCCGAATCCAATAAAGATCTGCGCCTTTTTACCATCATAGACACGTTCGCCATCCTCTGTTACAGTAGAAAATGCAGTTTTGGAAATATGCAGGCTGATCCATTGTTCTTCCCCGGCTTTTATATGAATCCTTGCAAAAACACCGAGCTTCGGATGCAACACTTCATTCGGACTCTGTACTTTCACATAGCCCTGTAGTACTTCCTCTGTATCATAACTGCCCTTGTTTTCCACATGTACTTTTATCTCTATACCGTCTTTTACAGCATCTTCGTAAGTATATTCTTTTTCCGGCTGTATTTCATCTATCACACAATCACTGTAGGTCAGACCATAGCCAAACGGATAAAGTGGTTTTTTTGTCAGATAGCGGTAAGTTCTTCCCCGCATCGTATAGTCTGTAAATGCAGGCATTTCTGTCAGATCCCGGTATATGGTGACAGGAAGCTTTCCGGATGGTGAATATTCTCCAAATAAAAGCCTTGCCACTTCTCTTCCGCCTTCTGCTCCCGGATAAAACGCCTGTAGAATGGCAGCAGCTTCCTGATCCGCAAAATTAAGATCCATTGCAGAACCTGCAAGCAGGCAGACGATAAATGGTTTCTTTGTTTTCGCAACTGCTTCCAAAAGCCTTTGCTGCGGCGGTGGAAGAAGCAGATCCAGCTTGTCACCGGAAGCATAGGAATTTCCGGTATCTCCTTCCTCTCCTTCCAGAGTCTCATCGAGCCCCAGACAGAGAACAACCACATCTGCATGTTCTGCACAGCTGACTGCTTCACTGATCCTGTCATCAGGCTGTGCCAGTGCCTCTTCTCTGTCTTTGTATAAATGACAGCCCTGTGCATATAATACACGTCCGTCTTCTCCCAGATAATCCTGGATTCCTTCCAGAACCGTAATATATCTCGGAGGTGTTCCGTGATAATTGCCGATCAGTGCCTCTCTGCTGTCTGCATTTGGTCCGATCACGCCAATTGTCATACCTTTTTTCTTTTTCAGCGGTAAAATACCATCATTCTTTAAAAGAACAATACTTTCTTCTGCTGCTTTTTTTGCCAGCGCAAGATGTTCTTTGCAGGCAATGGTTTCATATGGTATCTCATCATATTCTGTTTTGTCAAACATTCCGAGCAGAAATCTTGTTGTAAACAGACGGATCGCCGCACGGCGGATCAGGGAAAGTGGCAGATCTCCCTTTTTATAAGCAGGCATAATCTCCCGGTAGGTACAGCCACAGTTCAGATCACATCCTTTTTCCAGTGCCAGATACGCACTTTCTTCCGCATTTCTGGTTACTTTATGGTTTTCATGGAAATCCTTGATTGCCCAACAATCAGATACATAATGTCCCTCAAAATGCCACTTACCGCGCAATACCTCTTCCATCAGATAAGTGTTGGCACAGCATGGCTCCCCATTCGTGCGGTTATATGCACCCATCACAGATTCCACACCTGCCTCCACACAGGCCTGAAAAGCGGGCAGATAAGTTTCCCACATGTCTTTTCTGGTGGCCTTGGCATCAAAATGATGTCTTTCCTTTTCCGGACCGGAATGTACCGCAAAATGCTTTGCACACGCCGCTGTTTTTAAATAAGATCCATCACCCTGTAATCCTTTTACAAAGGATTCTCCAAGTCTGCTTGTCAGATATGGATCCTCTCCATATGTTTCATGTCCGCGTCCCCATCTCGGATCACGGAAAATATTCACATTAGGAGACCAGATTGTCAGACCCTTATAAATATCTCTGTCCCCATGCGCAGAAGCTGCATTGTATTTTGCACGGGCTTCTGTCGCGATTGTATCTCCTATTTTTTCTATTAGCACCGGATCAAATGTAGCTGCAAGCCCTATTGCCTGTGGAAATACAGTTGCAGTTCCGGCTCTTGCCACACCATGAAGTCCTTCACTCCACCAGTTATATGCCGGAATATGCAGTCTTTCAATAGCCGGTGCATCATATCTGAGCTGCGATGCCATTTCTTCTACTGTCATCTGATCAACCAGATGAACCGCTCTTTCTTCTGCTTCTTTTCTGTTCATTGCAAAATCCTCATACTCTCTACTGTTGTTCCGTCCTTTGTTATCTTCTGCTTTTATCTTACAAAATTACTTTTGCAGCGACCTCACATTTCTTGCGATATCATTTACAAATATTGCGAATCATACACGCAAAAACTTTCCATTTATCAATTTGTATTTTATAATGGAAAAAGAAGGTAATTTTGCGTTTTATGCATGTAAAAGGAGGAGTTTTATGGCAGAAAAAAGAGAAATACCACCAAAATATAAGCAGCCTGTTACTGAGTTTGTAGGGCGGAATCTGACAGGCTCTCTGGAGCAGATCGATTACAGTCCCAAATCCCATATCCGCATATGGTACAATAATCAGGTAGAAGGATATGCCACACATCATCATACTGCAATGGAGATGATCCTATGCATAGAAAACACATACACTGTTATTGCCAACAACAAGACCTATCATTTAAATGTTGGCGATATATTGTTGATTCCACCAAATATGTTACACAAGATCATCTGTCAGGAAGAAGGTACCCGCTTTATTTTTCTGATCAATATCGATTCCTTTTCCAATCTGGAAGATTATCATACACTTGATCCTGTTTTTATGGATGCTTATTACTGCTCTGCCATTACTAAGCCTTCTATTTATCAGGAATTTTATGCTAATCTGATGCAGATGATCGATACGTATTTTTCCAATGATATTTTTTGGGAAACAACGATATTTTCTCTTTTACTGAAAAGCTATATTTTGATTGGAAAAGAACAATATGATCAGTCCGTTACTCAGGCTGATACAGATAATATTAATAAACACAGGGAACATTATGATAAGTTCGTAAGCCTTCTGACCTTTATTGATGCTAACTATCAGGAAGATCTGAGTCTGGAACAGGCTGCTGATTACATTGGTTTTTCCAAATACCATTTTTCACGTTTATTTAAGCTCCATACAAATACAACTTTTTATGATTATTTGTCTCACAAAAGAGTACAGGCTGCGCAGTCTCTTCTTGCAACCGACATTCCGATCACGGACATTGCATTCCAGACAGGTTTTAATAATCTGACTACCTTCTGCCGGTGTTTTAAAAAATGTACCAATTGTTCTCCAACGGAATACCGTAATAAATTCCGCGAAGAACAGGTAAATTAAACATCTCTTTTCAACAAAAAAGGAAGCCAAAAGCTTCCTTTTTTTGTGAATGAGAGAGATACTTTATATTAACCTTTTACACTACCTAATGCGACACCTGCAATAATATACTTAGAAAGCAACAGGTACACAATGATCAGTGGTAAAACGGTCAATGTCAGACCCAGATAGACAGAACCGTATTCCGTCTTATAAATATCACCCCGAAGAAGGCTGACCATGATAGGCATGGTATATTTATCCTGGTCTGTCAGCAGGACAAGTGGTGTAAACAGGTTATTCCAACTGGATACAAAACTGAAGATTGCCTGTGTTGCAATCGCCGGTTTCATAATAGGGAGGACAATGGAATTGAATATAAAATATTCACCTGCACCGTCAATTCTTGCTGATTGCACAATTTCCATCGATAAAGTGGATTGTAAATACTGCCTCATAAAAAATACCATAGATGGCGAAGCAATTGCCGGTAAAATCAACATGAGCAGATTATTTGTCATATGGATTTTATAAACCATCTGGTAAAAACCGATCATCGTAACCTGCGCAGGAATCATCATAACAGCCATGATAAAGCTGAAAAACGGCCGTTTCAGTTTCCAGTCATATGCTGTCAGTGCATATGCCGTCAATGATGAGAAATAAACCGCCAGCCCTGTGGAACCTACGGAAATGATCAGGGAATTCATAAATCCTCTGGCAGGATTAAAGCTTTTTCCAAGCAGAATCTTCAGGTTTTTGATCATATGTGTAGATGGCAGAAGAGAAATTGCATGCTGCTGTATTTCCGTTGTCGATCTCGTCGCATTCATGATCATGATCCAGAAGGGCATAATACTGATGATCGCCAGCAGAATACATACAACGTAGATCACAATCTTCAGAATTCTATTTTCTTTATTGTGTAACATTTGCACCCTCCCTTTCCATTCTTTTCTGTGCCTTCAGCTCCTGTCTGTACTTCTTTTCCTGTCTTCTGATCTCACGAAGTCTGAGTTCTTCATCCTTATCTCTTAAAATGTAGAACATAAATGCTGAGATAACGCAGATGATCAGGAACATGATCATGCTCGCTGCTGCTGCCCTGTTATACATATAACTGCCACTGAATGCCTGATTGTAAATAAATACGCTTGTTGTAAGTGTTGCATTATCCGGTCCGCCAAGCAGGAACAGCTTTGGAATATCAAACATATTCAGACCACCGATAAGACTTGTAACAAGTGTAAACAACAAAATTGTTTTAATATTCGGAATCGTAACATAAAAGAATGTCTGTACACGATTCGCGCCATCTACTTCCGCTGCTTCAAAAATCTCGGGACTGATACCAAGTACACCGGAAATCAGGACAACCATTGTATAGCCATACCACATCCATGTCTGGATGAAAATAACAACACCCTTTGCAACTGCTTTATTAATGAGCAGGTTTACAGGCTCATTAGTGATACCAAGTCTTACAAGTAGATCATTTACCGGTCCCATCGGATATCCGAATAAAGCATTAAACAGGATTGCCACAGTTGCAGCAGTAATAATATTCGGCATATAGAAAAGAACCTTAAATAATCCCTGTCCTTTTACCTTACTTCGTTTATCTGTAAACCATGCAGTTAACAAAAGTGCCAATAATATCTGTGGAATAAAGTTACAGATCCACAGGAAAACTGTATTTCTTAACGCCTGTTGAAAAGACGGATTGGTCAATATAATTTTAAAATTACGAAAGGGATCTTCTGTCAGAAAATGAAAATTTGTCATTCCGAGACCCTTCAGATCTGTAAAACCAATCAAAGCTGTATATACGATCGGATATAAAGAAAACAATATAAATGCAACCATAAAAGGAATACTGAATATGTAACCGTATTTTGCATATCCGTGATGCTTTCTTTTTCTCACATCTTTCACCTCCAATTCCTTTCATACATCAAAGATGTATGATACAGCCTCATCCCTTAACCGGGATGAGGCTTCAGATCATTTTTATTCTACGATTACGTCCAGATTATCCGCTACCTGCTGTTTAAAATCTGCAATTGCCTGCTCACGGGACTTATTACCTGCTGTGTATTCACGAACCTGTTCTCTCCAGTAAGTATTGATTGTCTCATCATACTGTGTCAGGTTGGTACCCTTTGCATAAGAGTTAGCCGGAACAAATACATCAAACATGTTCTGTCCGCCAAGGAAATCCACGGATCCGTCAGATTTTGACATAACTGTTCCACTGGCTACACAGTCTTTTGTGCCACCTTCTCCATTATAAGTACCGTTTGCCCACATATACTGCAGACCTTCTTCACTGCTGTCAAGTGTAATCCACTCAAGGATATCCTTTACAGCTTCCTTCTTCTGTGTATCTTTGTTTGCAAGAAGCCATGTACCGCCCCAGAAGAAACCGATTGGAGGCTCACATACTGCCCAGTCACCATAAGTACCTTCTCCAACCTTTTCGCCACCACAGTTAGGAGCAAGTGTATAGTTGATCAGCCATGCAGGACCAAAGAAACCGAAAATCTGCTGTGCACCTTCGCCCTTCATATCTGCAAACCATGCATCCTGCCAATCCTGTGTATCATTATGATAACCATTGTCTTTCAGTTTTTTGGAAAGATCTAAGAACTCTTCACGTTTTGGATCGATATTTAATTTTCCGTCCACAATCCAACCTTTATCTGAGCTGTTTTCCACTGCATGCCAGATATCGCCATCACCTGAAACAATACCATAACCTTTTGCTTTTAATTCAGCTGCTGCATTGTAGAACTGATCCCATCCGGGACCAACCTTCTTTGTAATTTCTGCCGGATCATCTGTTCCCCAGACATCTTTTGCAATGGAACGACGATAAATAAAAGCACCACCTGTTGCCTGATAACCAAGTGCAACCAGTTTTCCGTCAGGATTTGTTCCGATATCCATCGTATACTGCGCAATATCCGCATCTTTTGTCATAGTAGCTACATCAATGCCAAGATCTTCATAAGCTGCTGCATACTGTGAAGCATCACCCTGTGTATATTTCAGTACAAATGCTGCTTCTGCACAATAAATATCAGGTGCATCAGCTCCTCCTGATGCAAGTGCCTGATCCAGTGCCGGCTGATAAGCACCATCCGTTGTTGCAATAATTGTTGTGTTGATATCATAATCAAAATCAGGATGCAATTCTTTGTATTTTTCAATCATACCGGGCACTTCATCTGTAAATGCCCAGACATTGATCACATGATCCGCATCTGCATTTGTCTTTGCATCTCCTGTACTTTCTGTACTTTCTTCGCTCTCTGCATCCGTTTGTGTTTCAGCAGTTGTATCTCCAGCCTGATCAGCCTGATCAGATGTACTGCCACAACCGACAAGAAGAGATGATATTGTGCATGCGCACAAAATACTTGCAATTAACTTCTTCATTTTTTTCCTCCTTACAATACCCTTTGTTTTTTACTTTGCATTGCTATTCCCAATAACAGGCCCCGTTGTGTAATAACATAACTTTATTATACATTTTTTTATATTTGATTCTTTACGATTCTTGCTTTTTATTTTGCAATTCTTGCCAAATATGTATTTCGTACTAACAATAAACACATATTTCCTGTATACTCAATTTATAATCAATTTATAATATGGATGATTTAAAGAAAGGAATGATTTTTATGAAGGATTTTTTTCAGGCTGATAATCCACTGATTCGGATTTTAGAATGTTTTTTTGATCTGATGGAACTTAATTTTCTCTTTATTCTGACATCGCTCCCTCTTTTTACAATAGGGAGTTCACTTTGCGCATTATATAATACAAGTATTAAAATGATCCGGAAAGAAGGTATTTCAATCCATAAAAACTATATGCATTGTTTTCGAAAGCAGTTTAAATCTGCAACGCCTTTATGGATCTGTCTTTTTCTTTTATGTGCTTTTTTCCTGACAGATTTGTATATTGTCTGTTTTATACTTGACCGGAAATATGTATTGCTACAAGTTCCGTTTCTGATTCTGCTGTTTGTGTTATTTTCCATTATCATTTATGCGTTTCCGCTGCTTTCCTTTTATGAAGCAACTTTAAAAGACACTTTAAAAAATGCCATACTGCTGAGTCTCAGTAATCTGCCAACAACCATTCTGATCCTGTTTATCCCTGCCTTTTTACTTTTTCTTTCATCTCTTTCGGGCAAAAATCTGGTCATGATCGGAAGCCTGTTGTTCTTTTTTGGTTTTGCAGCATTGGCTTGTTTTTATTCTTTGTTTTTATCTAAAATTTTATTATCCTGTGAAAAGGATGTATCATAATATTACTATTTTTATTATCTGTCTTATGCGTAAAAACCGCGACTGCTGCTGCCATCCTGACTGCTGACTGTCAGATCTTCCCGTCCGTAGGTCAGACCTGCATAAATCTGCTGGCTCTTCTGCATGACAGGATCACTCGTATCGTTGACAGCATCTTCTTTATATATTTCGTAAAGTCTGCGCATCACCTTTTCTGCTTCAAAAAGCGGTTCTGCTTTTTTACTGCCAAGGGCTATGCCAAGCTGCCTGCTGACATATAAGTATAAACCCAGAACAGTTCTGCCAAGCTCATTTTTTTCCTGCACGCTATCTGTCAGCTCCCGCAGACAGTCAATGGATTTTTCCATGCTTCTGTGAAAAGCATCTTTCTGTCCGTCCGCAAGCGCATCTTTTGCATCTTCCATATATTGCAGAAAAATTTCATATAACAGCACAATGAGCTGGCTTTTGTTTGCCTGCGTGATCCGCAGTGTAAATTCCTGTTTTTTTTCGTTTGTCATGTAGGAGTCCTCTAATGTCCTATAACTTGCTTTGCAAGTTATTTGGCCGCACATTTTGGTCGCACATTTGCTGACGCAAATATGTGACAAGCTTCGCAAATATGTGGCAATTATTCTATAACTTGCTTTGCAAGTTATTTGGTCATACATTTGCTGACGCAAATATATGACAATTATTGTAACAGCTGCAGTACTTCTGCCGGTCTCTGGTTCGCCTGTGTCAGAACGGAAATGCCTGCCTGATTGAGCACCTGCTGGTTTGCATATTCTGTCATTTCCTCTGCCATATCTGTATCCATGATACGGGAGAAAGCACTTGTCACATTTTCTTCTGTGACACCGAGGCTGCTCTGTGTATGCTCCAGTCTGTTTTCATAAGCACCTATTCTGGAGCGGACAGAAGAAATATAAGCATTTGCCTGCTTGGAAAGTTCTATTGCCCGCTGCGCACCTTCCTGTGTGGAAATATCGATATCGGAAAGACCAAGTGTATCCAGAGAAACCTCCGGAATACGAATCGCAAGCACCTGTCCTTCATTGGCTCCGATCTGGACGCGCATGGCTCCGATTCCGGTGATATCAAGTGAGATGCTGCCATCCTGGCTTGTTGTTGTAACATTCTTATCTACTTTAAATGTGATCTCAAATTCATTTGCTGCTGTGACAGTTACTTTGTCGCCGTCATAAGTGATCTTGGCATCTTTCGGGAATGCATTTTCACTGCCATCCTGCAGAAGTGTTACACTACCGTCTTTCAGATCTACATTTCCATCCTGATCAAGCGGGATCGGATTTACCAGACTGAACTTATAATTTGCGACCGGTGTTTCATCGGAATAATAGCTTACCTTAATGCCCTTTGCATCTGCATAGCCTTTTAGATCGCAATCGCCGTTTAACAGCTTTTTGCCGTTAAATTCCGTATCATTTTTCATACGTTCGATTTCTTCTTTCAGCTCTTTTATCTCTGCCTGAATGGATTCCCTGTCGGAATCTGTTTTTGTACCTGTTGCTGCCTGTACGGAAAGCTCATTCATACGCTGTATCATGGACTGTATTTCTGTCAGTGCACCTTCTGCCGTGCTGACAACGGAAACTGCCGTACTTGCATTATCCTTAGACTGTGAAAGCCCCTTGAGCTGTGCATTCATACGCTTTGCGATCGCAATTCCGGATGGATTTTCCTTTGCATGATTTACCTTATAACCTGTCGATAATCTCTCTGTTGAAACATTAAACTTTTTTTCATTCACTGTAAGTGCTGCATTGGCTACAACCGCCGATACATTGTAATTGATCTTCATACCTGTTCACCTTTCTGCTTATAATTCCGTTAACAGTCTGATCAGCTGTTTTGCTGTCTGATACAGACCATTTGCAGAAGTATGACTTCCCTGTACCTCTTCTGACCGGTTTTCTGTATTTGTATGCATCTGCTTCCCTGCAGACTGCTCCGTATCATAATAAGAATTTTTAATATCCTGACTATATACAATAGTAATATCGGCAGAATATCCTGTTTTCGAAAGAACAGACTGTTTAAAATCTTCCTCTTTTTCCTGTAATTTCTGCATGGTATCTTCCCTGTTACAGCCGATATATCCTGTTATTCTGCCATTTTCCTGTCTGCACTTTGCAGCTATGATCTCTCCATCCGTCAAAGTTACCTGTAAAGAAGCGGATGCTTCTTTCTGCTCTGTATGACGGAAGCGGACAGTAACACTTGTCAGTTCTCCGCGTATCACAGCGGGCATTTCATAGCATTCCTCTTTTGCCAGATGAGAAGATAAACAAAGCTGCTTGGCAACCAAAGAAAGTGCTTTGATATCGAGCAGATCCGACTGTTCATAAACAGCTTCCTCCACTGCTTCCTGCATTGTATCGGTAAAGTCCTTATAAGACTGCTTTGCTTCTTCCACATCGTTAAAATGAGATAACAGCTCTTCAAAAGCAGCGTCGACATCCGGAAAAATATCTGACTCTTCCATTTCAGACTCTGCATCCTTTATTTTTCTGAACATATCTCCGCGGCTGTTAAATATCTGTTTTGCTGCTGCCATATTCTGTGCATGCACAGGCTGTCCGAAAGCTGTCAGAAATTCAACTACAGGCTCCTGCACTGTCAGATCTTCCCGCATCTGCGCAAGCTCTTCCCTGCTCTGCATGATAGAAATGCTTTCCATTTCCGTCTGCACGGTTTCCATGGAAAGTACATCAAACAGCTCCTTTGCCCGATACCGGTAATAGCTGTCGATCTGGTCAGAAATACTTTCTCCTTTTTGCAGTACATCCTTTTGCAGACCAAAATCATTATCTACCTTTACATCTACTTTCTTTTTCTGCCCCGTTCTGACAGCGGAAAGCAGATTAGAAAAGGTGAGTTCCTGCCCGCTTGCAACAACGGTTCCGATCGCTTTTCCGTCTCCCTTTTCAATCTGACGGATCAGACGGTAAATACCGATATAAGATGCTCTTTCTTCTGCGGAAATGGATTTTTCCTGCTCCAGCTTATATAAATACCGGCTGAATCTTTCTTCGTTGTCCACATAGGCTGTCTGCTGATTTTGCAGATAAGCAGTCAGCTCATCCACTGTCTCCTCCAGCGGATTGACACCTTCCCGTATCATCTGAAGCACTCTGGCAGGTGTCATTTCAGAAAGCAAGTTCTGCAGCTTTGCATCTGCGTATCTGACTTCTTCAATATTCTCTTTTGTGATCTCCTGCCGGTTATAAGCTAAAATACGGACAGCTCTTCTGTTTGCATCCGTAGCTTCCATTTCGTTTTCGAAAAGCAGATCATCTACATTCCGGAACGCATCTTTGATGGAATCTCCCAGATCCGCTCTTGGCTGTGTCATCAGTGCTTCATAGCTTTCTCCTGCCTTCTGGTACTGGCTCTGACGGCTCAGACCTGCCTCATAAATACCGGAAAGCTGATAACCGCCGATCTGTCTGCCGATCGGGCCGAGGATTGCTGCAGGCATCTGACCGATCTGCATAATCTTATGGCTGTTTTCCTTCCAAACCTCATCCATCGCTTCATCCGAAAGAGAAATTCCCATGGTTTCTCCACTTTGCTGCTCTATTTTCTTAAGGTTTTCCACAAGATCCTCGATTGGCTGTGTATCAATCGCATAATCGCTCTGTAAGAGAAGCAGATTGGCTCTGACTGTCATCTGAAGCCGTACTTCTTCCATAACACGCCTTGCATGGATCTGCTGCCCGGACAGCTGCACATCCGTTTCCGTAACATCACCGGATGAAACGGAAGCTTCTTTCTGCATCTCCAGATCGTCCTGTGCTTTTGCCAGATTCCGGATATTACAGATCTGTCCCTTAGAAACAACCTTATCAACAGCTTCATCACTGATAGAAGCAGCCTCATCCATGATCTTTTCTGCTTTTTCCAGAAGGCTTTCTCCGGCAAGAAGTACTTCTTTCGGTGCTTTTCCTTCTTTTAACGCTTCTACTATCTTTTCTGTAACAGCAGCTTCATTCCCCTGCTCCATACGATTCATATCCTGCAGCAGAAGAAGATGCTCCGCTGTCAGTGGAATATCTCTTCCGACAAGCCACATACAATCTGCTTTTGTCTGTTCATCCGCAACAAGCCCTGCTTCTTCAATCACACTGCCTATCTGCTTGGCAAATGCAGGATCTGCTGCCACTGCCTGATCCTTTTCCTGTCCCTGATAGGTGGCGGCAAATTTCGCTTTATATGTATTTTCGATCGTAACAGGCAGTTCATTTTCCAAAAGATACTGCTTCATATCATCCGTAACATCACCGATCTGCATGGCAAGATCTTTTGCATCTACCGCTTCCCTTACATTGTCTTCCGTAGATGGAATGTCATTTTCGGAAAATGCTGCCATCAGACTCTGTGCATAACCTGCATCACCGGCAAGTGCTGTCAGCTTATCCAGTGAAAAATCATCACTGCTGTTAAAACCTGTGATCACAGTACCGGATTTTGCCATTTCCGCCTTGATGTGATCCATGATCGTAACAGCATCACCTGCTTCGATCCTGCCCGGATTTACGCCGTCCTTTACAAGTGTCTGATAATCATCCGCAGACATGGTATTTGCCATGACTGTCATATAATCTTTTAAAGAGGCAGTATCCACATAAGAAGTTTCTGCCTGGATATCCTCCATCGTTTTTCCCTGTTTATCGTAAATACCCTGTTTTGTCTGCGTAGCTGAAAACGGATTTTCTGCAAATACAGCAGCAGCTCTTATCTCTTTCTTTTCTGCTGTCTGTGCTTTTGATATTTCTTTTTCCTGATTGACCTGTATATTCGTAAAGTTGATTCTCATAGGATCCTCTTTTCTGGGTTTCTTTCCTTGTCGCCATAACTCAAAAATCCTGCCGGTCTTGCCGTCAGTCGTGCTTCGCACTTTACGATTTTCTCGTTATACGTTCAGATGAAATCAAATACAAGCTTCGCTTGTGCTTGATTTCCTTCCTCACTACAAAAAAGGTAAGCACAATGTGCTTACCTTTTATTTCGGATTCTTTTTCTTTTTTCTAAAGAGAATGCTGTTTAAAACAAGAACAATGCAGCACCATAAGCCGGCAGATCAAATGTCAGGGAATATGGTTTGTTATCACATTTCACTGCTTTTGCAGTGATTTCTTTCGGAATTGTACCACCGTTTCCACCAAAATCCACATCATCGCTGTTTAAAAGCAGTTTATACTTTTTCTTTTTATCAACACCGAGCTGATAGTCTTTCCGTTCCATTGGTGTCATATTCAAAACGACCAGTATATTATTTCTGCCATTTTCCGATTTTCTCATATAGCTGTAAATGCTTCTGTCCTTATCATCCGCATTGATCCATTCAAAGCTCTTCCAGTTATTGTCATTTTCAGACAGACATGGGTATTTGTTGTAGATCTCCAGCAGCTTCTGCGTATAATATTTCATGGAGCTGTGCTCTTTATCTTCGAGATAATGCCACTCCAGCTCTCTTTCTTCCGACCATTCGCAGTCCTGTCCGAAATCCTGTCCCATAAACAGAAGCTTCTTACCGCAATGTGTGAACATATAAGTATATCCTACTCGCAGATTTGCGAATTTATCTTTATAAAAGCCCGGCATTTTATTGAGCATAGAGCATTTCAGGTGCACAACCTCATCATGGGAAAGCGGCAGAATATAATTTTCGCTTTCGTTATAGCTCATGGCAAATGTCAGTTTATAATGATTATCTTTTCTGAAGATCGGATCGAGGCTCATATAAGAACAGAAATCATGCATCCAGCCCATATTCCATTTGAAGGTAAAGCCAAGTCCACCTTCCTTTGGATCGCCTGTTACAAGCGGCCATGCAGTGGATTCCTCTGCGATCATCATTGTGCCCGGATATTTTTTCTTCATCATGGAATTCAGATGACGGAAAAATTCGATCGCATCCAGATTTTTATTATTACCGAATTCATTTGGCAGCCATTGTCCGTTTTCTCTGCCGTAATCCAAATATAACATGGAAGCTACCGCATCTACTCTGAGCCCGTCAATATGAAATTTATTGACCCAGAACATGGCATTGGCGATCAGGAAGTTGCTGACCTCATGTTTACCATAATTGAAGATCTTTGTTCCCCAGTCGGGATGTTCTCCTCTTCTGGCATCCGGATGCTCATACAGACATGTTCCGTCAAAATTTGCCAGACCGAATTCATCCTTTGGAAAATGCGCCGGAACCCAGTCCAGAATAACACCGATATGATGCTTATGTAAGGTATTGACCAGATACATGAAATCTTCCGGCGTTCCGTAACGGGAAGTCGGTGCATAATAGCCTGTTACCTGATAGCCCCAAGAACCGTCAAACGGATGCTCTGAAATTCCCATCAGCTCTACATGTGTATATTTCATATCCTTGCAGTATTCTACAAAACGATCTGCAAATTCGCGGTAATTATAAAATCCTGTTTCCTTCTCCGGATCACTGACCGGATGCTTCATCCAGGAACCGATATGACATTCATAAATTGCCATAGGCTGCTTTAAAATATCTTTTGTCTGCTTTTCTGTCTGCCATACGGAATCTGTCCATTTGAAACCGGAAAGATCTGTTACGATAGATGCATTATCCGGTCTGAGCTGTGCATAATTACCGTAAGGATCTGCTTTATACAATTTTCTGTCATCACTCGTCGTGATCACATATTTATACATATCCCCAATCTTTGCGCCCGGAATAAATAATGCAAAAATACCTCCCTCTGAAATACGATCCATATTATCCTGAAAGATATCCCAGTTATTAAAAGAACCGATCACATTCACATACTTGGCATTTGGTGCCCATACTGCAAAGTAAACTCCCTTCTGTCCATCTATTTCTGCCTCATGTGCACCCATTTTCTCATAGATTTCATAATGTGTACCCTGCGCAAAAAGATAAGCATCTGCCTCGGTGATCATAACCGGACAATCCTGTTTTTTGCTTTCTGTCATACCTTAACCCCTTTTCTATTTTTTGATAAAATCCTTCTCTCTTAATACGATCATATCTTCTTTATCATACCGCTTTGCAAAAACAACATCCATAAAATGGGAGATGTTCTTTTTGTCCGCATGTTTGATTGCTTCGTTAATGATCTCTTTTACTTCCTCTACTGTAACCGCATGCTCGTTTGTCTGTCTTTCCTCGATCCGGTTATAAAGCGCGAGAACACCCATATCATCAATGGAATATTCCTGCTCTCTTGCATATTCCCGTCCAAAGTTTACAAGTCCGTCATTATCCAGAACATGAATGTCTATCTTGACATTAAAGTAATCCTGCACCTTCGGGTTCATACGGATCAGTCTGTCCATATCCTGCTTTGTATCTGTCAGGATAAGCAGAATGCCTTTCCCCTGCATTTCATCACAGGCTTTTAACATACTCTGGCATACAGACTGCTTGATATCCCCTGCATGGTCGATAATGATCGCACCATTTGCTGTTTTTTCAAATAATGTCGTAATATCCTTCTGATCCAGTTCCTCTGCTGTCAGAGTTTCTGTATTTCCTGTGAAAGAATCATTTGACCGCATATCCAGTGCAATATTCTGCGCGATCGTCAGAGCGCCTGTTCCTTTATCTCCTGTAATGATCACATTACCGGTAAACGGAACGAGTGAAATAGTATCCAGTGCATGTGCGATCTGTTCCTGCAGCTCTTTTGTCTGCGCGATCGCACCAAACATTTCCTTTTCTGCTTTCGTCAGCGTACGCTTTTTCGGACTGTCCGGCTTTTCTTCCTGTTTTTCTGCCAGAACAGCTTCCTGTTGCTTTTCGATCTCGGATAATGAAATATAATCCTCCGGTCTGGAATCTTTTTCGGATTGTTCCATCTCCTCTTCCAGAGCCTGCATTTGCATACTGCTTGTATCATAATGCTGGTTTTCAAGTGCTGTCATCAGCTTGGCTTCCAGACCGTTGATCTCTGCTGTATTAAATTTATTCGGACGATCCTGTAATTCTTCTTCTGTTTCCTCTGTCTCTTCATCTGACACAGGATCTGTTTCTGTTCCGGATTCTATATCATTTTTTTCCACAGATTCTTCCTGTTCCGGTTCAGCCACATAATCTGTCTGTTCTACGGAAGCAACAATATCTTCTACAGATTCTTCTTCAGGCAGATCAACATCCTCTGCTGCCGTCTCTTCTGCTTCAACCGGTTCTTCTGTCTCGGTCTTTTCTTCTGCTGTTTCTTCCTTTAATGCATCTTCTACTTCCGTAGCAAGATCATCCGTATCGGAGAATACATCAAGAACCGGATTGATCATATCCAGATCTGACTGGACACTGGCTCTTGCTGCTGCATCAAAATCCGATAACAGAGGACCTGTCTGCTCCAAAACACGCTGCTTCATTTCCTGTAAATGCTTTTCTTCATTGGCTTTTTTGGTTTCTTCCCATTCTGCCATGATATCTGCAAAGCTGAGCTGACCGGTGATCTGTTTTTCCACCATCGGTTCCGGCTCTTTTACAAGCGTTTCTTCTTCTTTAATCGTTTCTGCTTCTGTTTCTTCTTCCGCAACCTCTTTAGCAGGCGTCATTTCCTTAATGGCTTCTACTGCTTCATGTGCCACTTCCTGTGCTGCCTGCTTTGCAGCCTCTTTGGCCGCTTCCTTTGCTGCTTCCATTGCAACAGTCTGAACTGCCTGGATCAGTGCTTCCGGTAACGGTTTGTCCCCGCCAAACAGAAGTGGTTTGATATCTTCCGGTTCTTCTTTTCCCGGGATTTCTTCTACTTCTTCGGTTTCTACAGATTCCTCTTCCGTGGAAATCTCTGTTATTTCTACAGGTTCAGTATCTTCTACTTCTGTGATACCCTCTGTAGTTTTCTTTTCGATGGATTCCTGCTCCGGCTCTTGTTCTGCTGCAGTTTCCGGTTCTTCTGCTGACTCCTCTACCGGTTCTGCTTCCTCGATTTCTTCCAGTTCTTCCGTCTCAGGAATTTCTTCTGATACTTCAGTCTCTAAAACTTCCTCTTCCGGTTCCTCTACTGTTTCTTTCTCCTCTGAGGAAATCTCTGCTACTTCTGCAGACTCGTTATCCTGCTCAGTGTTTTCTATTCCTGTAGCTTCTTCTTCCACAGATTCAGGCGCCGGCTCTGCTTCCTGCTCTTCCTTCTTCTCTTCTTCCCTGAAAGCAGGCATATCTTCTATTTTCTGTGTTGTTGCCTGAAAAATAGAATCCACCGGAAGTGCCTTTGTTGCATCGGATGCTTCCATATCTTCTTCTGCCAGCATTTCCGCTATGTTCTTTGCAAGTGCCTCCTGCAGATTGATCGTGCTGTATTCATCACCGACATCGATCGTCTTTACCTGAATATCATCAATATCAGGACTTACAATCTTCATGTCAGCATCTTCGTCTGCTTCTGTCTCTGCAGAATCTACAGATTCCATGTCTTCACTTTCAGCAGATATTTCTGGTTCTTCAGGCTCTTCCTCAGCAGCCTCTTTCTCAGTTTCTGCTTCTTCCTGTGGATACAGATCTTCAGCCTCTATTTCCGCTTCTACTTCTTTTGTTGGAATTTCCGCTGTGATCACACCTGCAGCTTCTACAGATTTGATCTCGATCGGCATAGAAGGCTCCTGCTCTTCCTGCACTTTCTCTTCCGGTTCCGGTACTGCAAATCTTGCATTGTATTTTTCCTGCTGCTCCGGCGTCAGAGGTGCGTGCAGCATTTTAAGTTCTAACGCTTTTATGACATACTTGCCTTCTCCAAACCATAAAACCAGTTCATCACATTCTTCCACACATCTTGTGGCAAGTCCGATCCTGTGATACAGATAAGCCAGCTCATATGCCCATTTTTCCCGATAATCTCTTTTCTTATATTCCTCAAGTACAGCGATGCGTTCTTCCAGACTGACATCCTGTGCTTCATATAACCTATACTGTAAAATAAAACGTCCTGTATCTCTCGGCGCAATCTGGATAAATTCTTTATAGTATTCAACAGCCTGTACCGTTTCTTCCAGCTTGATCGAAAGTTCACAAAGCGAATACACGATCTTACGTGATCCCGGCTGCAGATCATAAGCTAATAATAAAACTTCTTTACTTTCTTCGTATCGTCTGTTGATCTTATAAAGCTCACTTACCTTGCAGAGCATTACAACGCTTCTGACCCTTCTCCAGTCGATCGTGTCTGCTATTTTTACTGCCTGTATGTAGTCCTTCTGCTCGATCAGCGCATTGATCTCCTCTGCCCTGATCCGATATTCGTATTTATCCAATTTCTTTCACCTCAATTTAATGATAAGAACTGTTTTTTTAACATTCATATTCCGTTTTAGTTTAACATAGTCATATACCTGTGTCAAAATAATAACCATGTTTTAACTGTGAATTTTCTGTTGTTCTTTTGCCATGGAAATCAATAAATTGGAAAGTGTCGCAAACTGGGAAAGTGTCAGTGCTTCTCCCCTGATCGTAGCAGGCAGGTTCATCTCGGAAAGTGCCCAAAGAACCTGCTCCTTCTGTGCCACACCACCGTTTGTCAGACCGTTTACGAGTGTTTTCCTTCTCTGGTTAAAGCTTGCCCGGATCAGAGAAAACATATGATGTTCATCCTCTGCAAAAACAGGTGCTTCTTCATATCTCGTCAGTCTGATGACGGCACTTCCTACATTCGGTCTTGGGATAAAGCAGTTTGGCGGAACATTTGCAACGATTTCCGGCTTTGCATAATATTGCACAGCAAGGGATAACGCACCATAATCTTTTGAACCAGGGCCTGTCTGCATTCTATCCGCTACTTCCTTCTGTACCATGATCGTAATGCTTTTCAGCGGTACATGATTTTCAAACAGTCCCATAATAATTGGTGTTGTAATATAATAAGGCAGATTTGCCACCACTTTGATCGGATTTCCATGATTCTTTTCATCTGCCAGTTTTCTGATATCCACTTTTAAGATATCTTCATTGATCACCGTGACATTCTCATAGGCAGACAACGTATCTTCCAGAATAGGAATCAGATTTTTATCAATCTCCACCGCAACTACTTCTCTTGCATGCTCTGCCAGATACTGTGTCATCGTACCGATGCCCGGTCCGATTTCCAGCACCATATCGTCTTCTGTAATCTCTGCCGCATCTATGATCTTATCGAGCACTCTCGGATCAATCAGAAAATTCTGCCCGAATTTTTTCTGAAAATTAAAATTATATTTTTGTAATATTTCTATCGTTCCCGATGGATTTCCTAAGTTAGCCATTTTCTTTTTCCTTTTTCATTTTATAAGATAATGCCACATGAAATATTTTATTTCATGCTTTCATTATACCAGATGAAATAATCTCTTTGTATTTTCTGTTGTAATATTTATTACTTCTTCTTCGGTTATTCCTTTCAGCTGTGCCAGCTCCTTTACCACATAAGGAATATTCAGGGAAGAATTTCTTTTTCCGCGGTTTGGTTCCGGTGCAAGATATGGACTGTCTGTTTCCAATAAGATCCTATCCATCGGAATTTCCATTACCGCTTCTTTCAGCTTTTTGGCATTCTTAAAGGTAAGCACCCCTCCGATACCGAAATAGTATCCCATTTTCAAAAATTCCTTTGCGGATTCCTTCGTATAAGAATAACAATGGATCACACCATTTGCCGGAAACTGCTTTAAAATTTCGATCGTATCCTGTGCTGCATCTCTGGAATGGATAATGACAGGCAGATTAACTTCCTGTGCCAGCTCCATTTGTCTGATAAACCATTTTTTCTGTATTTCTCTGTCAGGCTCCGGCCAGTAATAATCCAGTCCGATTTCTCCGATCGCCACTACCTTTTCTTTTTTGGACACCTCTTTCAGCCATACCATCTTTTCTTCATTCAGTTCTTCCGTATCACTCGGATGGACACCAACTGCCGCATAAATAAAAGGATACTGCTCGGACAATGCTATAGAAGCCCTGCTTCCTTTTATATTGGCACCAACGTTGATGATCTTTTCAATTCCATTACTCTGCATGGACTGTAATAAATTATCTCTGTCTTCTTCAAACGCTTCATCATCATAATGTGCATGTGAATCAATGATCATTTCAAATTTCCTCTTGTTTTTCTTTCTTTTTCACTTATTTTAAATTTTTTTGAATTTTTTTTTAAAAAAAGCTTGCAAACTAAGGTTTATTATACTATAATCATTCTTGCGTTGTAAATAAGACATTTGCAATAAGCGCGATTAGCTCAGTTGGTAGAGCACCTGACTCTTAATCAGGGTGTCCAGGGTTCGAGCCCCTGATCGCGCATGAAAAGCACTGTTTTTGTGGACTTGAGCCATGGGGACGGTGCTTATTTTTTATTCTTCTTTATGCAATTTGTATATTCTGTACAATAACCCCCTTTTATATTTTATCATGTCCTATATTGACGTTATGCGCTACTTTAGGTACATTTAAAGTATCACTATTATTTTCAAAAATAAAAGTTATTGCTTATTTTTGATCCATTATTTAAGAGGGAGGATTTCATGAAAGAAACAAGTAAAAAATTACACAAATTGTGGCTCATTGCTGCAATGGCTCTTCTGATCACGGTTTTCTTAGAGCCTGCAAATGTAAAAGCAGCCCAGCCACCGACTGATCTGAAACAGACCAGCGCATCTACAAGATCAGTAGAACTGGGATGGACTGCCCAGAGCGGCGCATACGGATATATTATCCGATATGCTGCTACACCAAATGCAACGACATTTAACTACGAAAGAACTACCAAAAACGAGATTTGTATTTACGGTCTTACACTAGGTACTACTTATTACGCACAGATCTGTTCTGTAGATACTTATCAGCAGTATGCCAACTATAAAACCTATACACCTGCTGCATGGTCAAATGCTATTGAATTTAACACAGCACCGGATAATATTTCCACTGTCACACAGACAAATGCCACAAATAATTCGGTTACAGTTTCCTGGGCTCCTGTTACAGGTGCTACACACTACCTGATCTATCTTGGTAACTCTTCCAACACAAGCACTGCACAGGCTTACGGAACAACAACAAATTGCTCTGTTACTTTACAGACACAGCCAAATGTTTCGTTCTATATATTTGTACAGCCGCTTCGTAAAACTGCAGGAACGGATTATTATGCAACTACTTCATCCAACTATAATTCCAAAAAATGCAAAACAATTCCGACTGCTCCGAATAGTGTATCCATCAAACAGCGTAGCGGTTATACAACCTACTTCACATGGAATTCTACTTCTACGACAGACAATACAGATGGTTACGAACTGGAAATTAAAAATGCAAAGAATAAAAAAATTGCAAAAGAAGATGTAAGCATCTATGCATCTTATAAGGGTATTTATAACAAAAAACTATTTACACAGCCATTCCAGTACAGAATGAGATCTTACGTTGAGATCAACGGTCAGAAAAAATACAGTGCATGGTCATCCACAAAGAAATATATTCCGGGCGCAGTTCCGAAAAAGATCGTCAGAGCAAACAGATACGCAACATCCGGAAAATTAAACTGGACTAAAGTTACCGGTGCAAAATCCTATACAGTTTACTGGAAAACTTCTTTAAAGGGTAAATGGAAAGTCGTTGCCAAGAATGTAAAAGGCACAAATGCAAATGTGAAATACAATCCGAAAGCTAAAAATAACTTCTATTATATCAAAGCAAATAAAGTAAAATTCGGTAAAAAGAAATACAACAGTTCTTCAAATAGCAAGAATTTAGATGTTTACTATGTAAAATCAAGATAAAAAAAATCACTGTAATCAATCAAATAAAGATGATTACAGTGATTTTTTTTTATGATGTAAGATTTAAATTTAATGCCTGCGGATTGTTCCGTGCTATGCACTCTCACAAGCTGCCTTCTGCTTTTTTGAAAACAGCACCTTCAGCAAAATCGGCGTTGCGATTGAAGAAACAATGATCAGCAAGATAACGGATGTAAAATAAACCGGCTCTACCAGTCCGACAGAAAGTCCCTTCTGTGCTACGATCAGAGCTACTTCACCTCTCGTCATCATACCAACACCAATCTTTATGGAATCTCCAAAACTGAATTTGCAGATTTTTGCCATCAGACCACATCCGATAATCTTAGCAACCAATGCTACAATAACAAATCCGATAGAAAACAGAAGAATCGGAAGATTCATATCATCAATATCTGTTTTCAATCCGATGGAAGCAAAGAAAACAGGACCAAATAACATATAGGAGTTAATATCCATCTTTTCCGCTATATAATCGGAATCATTGATACTGCAAAGAATAATACCGGCAAAATAAGCACCTGTAATATCCGCAATTCCAAAGAAATGCTCTGCTATATAAGCAAATGCGAAACAATAAGCAAGTCCGGCGATCGGAATTCTTCTTGTATGTGGATATCTTTTATCCACGATTTTAAATACCTTATAGCTGATAAATCCGACAACGATCGCAAATACAAAGAATAATACTGTACTGATCACTACTTTAGATGGCTCCGTCTCAGGATCTTTAAATCCGATAACAAATGTCAGAACCATGATACCAATGACATCATCAATGATAGCTGCACTTAAAATCGTTGTACCAACCTTTGTTTTCAGCTTTCCCATTTCCTTCAGGGAAGAAACTGTAATGCTGACACTCGTTGCAGTCATGATCGTACCGATAAAGACTGCCTTGTAAAAGCCTTCGCTGCCCCATGGCTGTGCACCGTAATAGCAGATATAAAAGACTGCTCCAAGTACAAGTGGAACAAATACACCGCAGCAGGCGATCAGAAAAGCAACAGGTCCTGTTTTTAAAAGCTCCTTCAGATCTGTACCGAGTCCGGCGCTGAACATCAGAAGTACAACACCGATCTCCGCCATCTGTATTATAAAATCCGTCTGATCTACCAGACCGAGTACACTCGGTCCGATCAGCAGACCTGCCACAATTTCACCTACAACCTGTGGCGCTTTACATTTTCGTGCTAAAATACCAAAAAACTTTGCAAAAATTATGATAATCGCAAGATCCTTAAATACATCATATGCTTCCATTATTCTTCATCCTCCGGAAAGTTTTCTTTCTCTGCATTAATAATTTCATCAGCATTTTCCATATCTTCTATATTTTCTATCTCATGATCTCCATCAGAAACTTTTTCGCGTACTTTCGCAATTTTAGCAACTTTTACATTTTCATCCAGATTGATCATCTTAACACCGGATGTGATACGTCCAAGTGTTGATACATCTTCCATACGAAGCTGGATAATGATACCTTCTGTTGTGATCATCATGATTTCATGATCATCATTGACTGCTTTCACACCGACTACATATCCTGTCTTATCTGTGATCTTATAGCATTTTACACCTTTACCGCCACGTTTCTGTACGGTAAACTCATCCAGATATGTTCTCTTGCCCATACCTTTTTCGGATACGATCAGAAGACTGTCTCCCTGATGATCAAGCTGCATACCAATAATCTCATCCTGATCTGTCAGATTCATACCGATTACACCCATGGAAGTTCTTCCCGTTGCTCTGACATCTGTTTCCTTAAAACGGATACACATACCATTTTTTGTTACCAGGAATATTTCTGTATCTTTATCAGTCAGTTTCACTTCGATCAGTTCGTCATCATCTCTTAAATTGATCGCAGCAAGACCGTTTTTACGGATATGGTCAAATTCATCGATCGGTGTTTTCTTTACAATACCGTTTTTCGTTACCATAAATAGATTTTTACCGGTAAGTTCATGGTCATCCGGAATCGGAATGACTGCATTTACCTTTTCTCCCGGGTTAAGCTGCAGCAGATTGATAATTGCTGTACCTCTTGCAGTTCTGCCTGCTTCCGGAATCTCATATCCCTTCATACGATAAACACGTCCGAAATTTGTAAAGAACATAATATAGTAATGCGTATGCATCATCAAAAGATCTTCGATATAATCATCTTCGATCGTCTGCATTCCCTTGATTCCCTTACCACCTCTGTTCTGTGCACGGAAATTATCAACTGTCATACGCTTGATATAGCCAAGGGATGTCATGGCAATGACTGTATTTTCTCTCGGTATCATATCTTCCATACTGATATCGAATTCATCAAATCCTATTTTGGATCTTCTGTCGTCACCGTATTTATCGGCAATTGTTTTGATTTCTGTCTTGATAACACCTAACAGAAGCTTTTCATCACCCAAAATAGCTTTAAGCTCTGCAATCCTTTTTACCAGTTCTGCATGTTCTGCCTCTAACTTCTCTCTTTCCAGACCTGTCAGAGCACGAAGTCTCATATCGACGATCGCCTGTGCCTGTGCATCGGAAAGACCGAAGCGGTTTATTAAATTTTCTTTTGCAACCTGTGTATTTGCACTGCCTCTGATGATCTTTATCACTTCATCGATATTATCCAGTGCAATCAGTAAACCCTGTAAAATATGATCTCTTTCTTCTGCTTTATTCAGATCATATTTTGTTCTTCTTGTTACAACTTCTTCCTGATGCTTTAAGTAATACTTGAGCATATCCAGAAGATTCAGTACTTTCGGCTGATTATCCACAAGAGCTAGCATGATCACACCAAATGTATCCTGAAGCTGTGTATGTTTATAAAGCTGGTTCAGTATAATATTCGGATTAACATCTTTTCTGAGCTCAATGACAACTCTCGTACCTTCCCTGCTTGATTCATCACGAAGATCTGTGATACCGTCTATTTTTTTCAGCTTTACAAGCTCTGCAATCTTTATGATCAGATTAGCTTTATTTACCATATACGGAAGCTCAGTGACTACGATCCTGTTTTTTCCGTTTGGCATTGTCTCAATATTGCTGACAGCTCTGACTCTGATCTTACCGCGGCCTGTCCGATATGCTTCCTCGCAGCCCTTTGTGCCAAGGATCACTGCACCGGTCGGAAAATCCGGTGCTTTGATGATAGGCAGTATTTCTTCAATATCGGTATCTCTGTCTTCATCAACCTTGTTATCAATGATCTTTATAACACCATCTACCACTTCTCTTAAGTTGTGTGGCGGAATATTGGTTGCCATACCAACTGCAATACCTGTTGTACCGTTTACAAGCAGATTCGGATAACGACTTGGCAGTACGGAAGGCTCTTTTTCTGTTTCATCAAAGTTTGGAACAAAATCAACCGTATCTTTGTTAATATCCGCAAGAAGCTCCATGGAAATCTTGGAAAGTCTTGCTTCTGTGTAACGCATGGCTGCTGCACCGTCTCCATCCACAGAACCGAAGTTACCGTGACCGTCTACCAGTGGATAACGTGTTGACCATTCCTGTGCCATGTTGACAAGTGCTCCGTAAATAGAGCTGTCACCGTGTGGATGATATTTACCCATTGTATCACCGACGATACGTGCACTTTTACGATGTGGCTTATCCGGTCCGTTATTCAGCTCGATCATAGAATAAAGAACACGCCTTTGTACCGGCTTTAAACCATCTCTGACATCCGGAAGCGCTCTCGATGCAATAACACTCATCGCATAATCGATATAGGAGGTTTCCATTGTCTTTTTCAGGTCAACATGCTTGACCTTATCAAATATATTCTGATCCATCATTTCATCCATGACTTTCCTCCTAAACTAAATATCCAGATTCTTTACAAATTTGGCATTTTCTTCAATAAAATCACGTCTTGGCTCTACTTTATCACCCATCAGTGTTGTAAAAGTAAGATCAAGCTCAGCTTCTGCTTCATCATCGATCACAACCTTTAATAATACACGTCTTTCCGGATCCATGGTTGTTTCCCAAAGCTGCTCTGCATCCATTTCACCAAGACCTTTGTAACGCTGGATCCTGTTATTCTGATCACGTCCTACTTCATTTAAAATCTTGTCAAGTTCTTCATCACTGTAGGCATACCATATCTTTTTATTCTTCTCCAGCTTGTAAAGCGGTGGCTGTGCCAGATACACATATCCCTGCTTGATCAGCTCAGGCATAAAACGATAAATAAATGTGAGCATCAATGTCGCAATATGTGCACCGTCCACATCAGCATCAGTCATAATGATGATCTTATGATAACGAAGCTTGGAAATATCAAAATCTTCATGAATACCGGTACCAAATGCAGTGATCATTGCTTTGATCTCCGCATTTCCGTAAATACGGTCAAGTCTTGCTTTTTCTACATTTAAAATCTTACCACGAAGTGGAAGAATAGCCTGTGTTGCACGGTCTCTGGCTGTCTTAGCGGATCCGCCGGCGGAATCTCCCTCTACGATATAAATTTCACAGTTTTTAGGATCCTTATCAGAACAGTCTGCCAGTTTACCCGGAAGTGCTGTATCTCCCAAAGCCGTTTTTCTTCTTGTCAGATCTCTTGCTTTTCTGGCTGCGTCTCTGGCACGCTGCGCCATGATGGATTTTTCACAGATGATCTTTGCAACTGCAGGATTCTGCTCAAGATAATAAGTAAGCTGCTCGCTGACTACGGAATCCACAGCTCCTCTTGCTTCGGAGTTACCAAGCTTTTGTTTCGTCTGTCCTTCAAACTGCGGATCTTCAATCTTGATAGAAACAATAGCAGTCAGACCTTCTCTGATATCTTCACCGGAAAGATTTGCTTCACTTTCTTTTAACAGCTTATTGTTTCTGGCATAATCATTGAATGTTTTTGTCAGGGCATTTCGATAGCCTGCAAGATGTGTACCACCTTCCGGTGTATTGATGTTATTTACAAAGCTGAAGGCTGATTCATTATAGGAATCATTATGCTGCATCGCAACTTCCACATAAACACCGTCTTTTTTTCCTTCAAAGTAAAGTATATCCTCATAAAGCGGTGTTTTGCTGGAATTTAAGTATTTGACAAATTCCTTGATACCACCTTCATAGTGGAACACTTTTTCATAATTTTCTTCTCTTTTATCAGTCAGAACGATCTTCAGATTCTTAGTCAGAAATGCCATTTCCCGCAGTCTCTGCTTTAAAATATCATGATCGTAAACTGTATCTTCAAAAATAGTATCATCCGGTAAGAATGTAACCTTTGTACCGGTCTTCTCTTTATCACATTCTCCAACTACCTTCAGCGGATAACATACATGTCCCTTTTCATACCGCTGCTGGTAAATCTTACCTTCATTGTAAATCTGTACTTCCAGCCAGTTGGAAAGCGCATTGACAACAGAAGCACCAACGCCGTGCAGACCACCGGATACCTTGTATCCGCCACCGCCGAATTTTCCGCCTGCATGTAAAATCGTAAATACAACTTCAACTGCAGGAATACCTGCTTTATGATTGATACCGACAGGAATACCTCGACCGTTATCTATAACGGTAATAGAATTATCTTCATTTATAAAAACACGGATTTCCGTACAATAACCGGCAAGCGCTTCATCAACTGAATTATCTACGATTTCATATACAAGATGATGTAAACCTCTCGAAGAAGTACTTCCGATGTACATTCCCGGTCTTTTACGGACAGCCTCAAGTCCTTCTAATATCTGAATATTATCTGCTCCGTAATTTTCACTCATGCTCTGCCTCCTATAACACTAATTCTCTGATTCTATCCTGCCATTTGTTACCTTAAATATTTTATCAATGGAAAATCTGTTATTGATAAATTCATCCAGACCCGTACAGGTAATGATCGTCTGGATATTTCCTATATTATTTAACAGATAGTTCTGTCTGTTGCTGTCAAGTTCAGACAACACATCGTCTAACAGAAGTACCGGATTATCACCGGTCACTTTTTTCACCAGCTCTATTTCCGAAAGCTTCAAAGATAAAGCCGCTGTTCTCTGCTGTCCCTGCGAACCGTACTTTCTGATATCTACACCGTTTACCACAAAACTGAAATCATCTCTGTGCGGTCCAACGGATGTCATTTTATACTTGATATCCTTCTCACGGGAAATTCGCAGATCATTTTCTAAATTTTCTGCTTCCGTATCCGGCTCATAAACGATCACAAGCTCTTCCCGATCACCGGAAAGATTTTTATGTATTCCATAAATGATCTCATTGAGCTGATCTACAAATTCTTTTCTTCTTTCAATGATCTGTTTTCCATATGTAACAAGCTGCATATCCCACACATGAAGTGTTTCGGAAATATCCGTATTATGATAAAAATCCTTCAGCAGCTTATTTCTCTGATTCACTATTTTATTATACTGGTTGAGATTATAAAGATAATATTTATCAATCTGACAGAGTTCCATATCAACAAATCTTCTTCTCTCTGAAGGACCGTTCTTTATAATGGAAAGATCCTCCGGCGAGAAAAATACCACATTTAAAAGACCAAGCAGCTGTGCTGCTTTCTTTAAATGCTGTCCGTTGACTGCAATCCCTTTTGATTTGCTTTTTTTCAGATGCATATCAACTCTGTATTCCATTCCCTCTTTATCCAGATTCGTGCGGATATGTGCTTCCTCCTGCCCGAATCTTATCATCTCTTTATCTTTACTTCCTTTGTGAGATTTTGTAGTGGCTGAAAGGTAAACAGCCTCTAATACATTGGTTTTTCCCTGTGCATTATCACCATACAGAATATTGGTTCCTTTCTCAAAAGAAAGCTCCAGACTTTCATAATTTCTGAAATTTTCAAGCTTAATAGATTTTATGATCACAGTTTAACCTACTTTACTACTACAAATTGCTTTCCCGCTGCTTCAAAGGTATCTCCCGGATATACCTTCTTCCCTCTCTGCAGCTCAATCTTTCCATTATATTTCACTTCTCCGTCCTGTATCATGATCTTGGCATCAATACCGGAGGCAGCAATCCCGGAAAGCTTTAAAGCCTGCCCAAGCTTTATAAATTCATCTTTTATTTTTAATTCTTCCATCTATGAATCTCTCTCTTTTTATTGAATCTATCATTTGATGACATTAAAATTAACAGGAAGGATCAGATACAGATATGTATCCTTTTCATCCTTGATGAAACACGGTGCTTTCGGATTTACCATGAACATTTCAATTTCTTCATCATCAATTACCTTTAATGCATCAATCATAAATTTAGGATTGAATCCTATCATCAGATCCTTTCCTTCTTTTCTGATATCTATTTTTTCATTCATACTTCCGATTGTAGAATTGATACGAAGCTCCATACTATCATCATTGATATCAATAATGATCGGCTTCTTGTCTCCTTCTTTTACCATAAGTGTTGCTCTGTCAATACAGTTTAAAAGCTCTTTCTTATTGATCTTTACTTTTGTTTCATAATCAGAGGAAATCATCTGATCTACTTTGAAATACTCTCCCTCGATCAGTCTGGAAACAACAATCGTCTGATCAAATTCAAATATAATATGCTTATCTGTAAAATAGATGCTGACATCTTTATCCGCATCTCCTGACAAGATTTTACTGATTTCATTTAAAGTCTTACCAGGAACGATCACCTTTTTATAATCATAAGCATTTTTCAGGAATGTATTACGGATGGAAATACGATGTCCGTCCAGAGATACAACCTTCATTACATCCTCTTTGATTTCAAATAGTTCTCCTGTCATCAGCTTATTCGTGTCATTATCTGCAATAGAGAAAATAGTCTGTCTGATGATCTCTTTTAAAGTAAACTGTGAAATGATCACAGGATTTTCTCTTTCTATCACCGGCAGATAGGAAAAATCTTCTCCTGATTTACCTACAATATTGAAATGAGCTTTTTCACAAGAGATGAAAGTATTCATATTATCATCTGTTTCTATAATAACATCATTATCAGGAAGTTTACGTATCATTTCCAAAAACAACTTTGCTTCAATAGCAATAATACCACCTTCTGCTATATCACCTTCAATGATCGTTTCAATGCCAAGATCCATATCATTTGCAGTCAGCTTAATGATACCTTTTGTTGCATCAACTAATATACATTCCAGAATAGGCATAGTAGTTTTATTGGATACAGCCTTTGATACAATCTGTACTCCGTTTAATAAATTAGATTTTTTACATATAATCTTCATGTTCTTTAAACTCCTTCAAAACAAAAAGTGGAAAAAGTAAAAATTTGCATATAATATTTAATATAAGATTATTTCATAATATTAATATTAATAGATGTGGATTTGTTGATAACCCTTTCTATTATACTATTTTATAGGAAAAAATGGAATGGATAAGTTTGTATATTGTTTTAAATTTTAAGGGGATAAAAGGAAATTTATCAACACTTTTCTTTTCTTTTATATGATGATCTTCAGTGAAAGAAAAGAAAAATATAAATTAAACACATCTTATCAACTTCATTTCAACTATATATAGCTTTATTTACCCACATTATCCACATAAAAATGTGAATTAAGAAGGATTGATCTTCTTTTTAATGATATCTATTTTATTTCGAAGTTCTTCACTGCCTTCCATTTCTTTTTTTATTTTATCAACACCGTGCATAACAGTAGTATGATCTTTATTACCGATTGTTTTACCGATAGATTTATAAGGAATATCGATAAGTTCTCTGCAAAGATACATATAAATCTGTCTTGGCATGACAATTTCCGAATTTCTTTTGGAAGAAGCAATATCGGAAGCAGAAATATTAAAATGTTCCGCAACGATATTCATGATCAGTTCAGGTGTAATTTCCTTTGGTGCTTCCGGATAAATGATATCCTTCAGGGCATCTTCTGCCAGAGAAAGAGATAATTCTGTATTATTCAGTCTGGAAGAAGCAATTACCTTACGGAGAGCGCCTTCCAGTTCTCTGATATTTGACTTAATATTAGTCGCAATATATTTCAATATTTCTTCATCAATATCCTGATCATAATTTTCGATATTCTTCTTGAGGATTGCCATTCTTGTTTCGTAATCCGGTGGCTGGATATCGGCAATGAGTCCCCATTCAAAACGGGAACGGAATCTTTCATCTAAAGTTTCCATTTCTTTTGGTGGTTTATCAGAGGAAAGAATGATTTGTTTGCCTGCTGTATGCAGCGCATTGAATGTGTGGAAAAATTCTTCCTGTGTACTTTCCTTTCCTATAATAAACTGCACATCATCCAGAAGCAGAACATCGATCGTTCTGTATTTTTCACGCAGGTTAGTCATGGAAGCTGCATTACCGGAACGGATGGATTCAATCACTTCATTTGTAAACTGCTCGGAATTAACATAAAGAACTTTCTTTTCTGAATTGTGTTCCAAAACAAAATGTCCGATGGAATGCATCAAATGTGTTTTCCCAAGACCGGCTCCTCCGTAAAGAAAGAGAGGATTATAAACTTCACCCGGAGATTCTGCAACAGCAAGTGCTGCGGAATGGGCAAATTTATTGTTACTGCCTACGACAAAGGTATCGAAATTATATTTAGGGTTTAAGTTGGCCTTCGAGCTGTTGATATTGTAAATATAATTTTCTTCTTCATTTTCTTTCTTATTATGAATGTCCTTTTCTAATAAGAAGGAAACGTTATATTCATGATTGAACATTTCAGAGATGGATACCTGAAAATAATTTTTATATTTAGCAGAAATGTAGCTGACTGCATGTGCCTGATCAGAAGGAATGACGATCTGTACCGTATCGTGATCTACGTCGTGAAATTTCAGTGGCTGGATCCATGTATTAAATGATACGGGAGAAAGATCATATTCTGTTTTGATATGCTGCTTGATTTCTTCCCATTTTTCACCGATCTGATTCATGATTGATTCTCCTTACCTAAATGTATTACTATATTAAACTAAACTTAAAAAAAATTCAAATCAGAGGGAAAGCCAATAAATTTTTAGAAAAATATTTTAATTATGTAAATTAGGTGTAAAAATGTTGAAAACTTTTTTGAAGTTATCAACATTCAAAACCTTATAAAATGGGAAAATATGAAAAATAATTGTGTGGGAAAACAGAGTTATCCACATTCCATACACATTTTGTGTATAAATTTATGTAAATAAGTGAAAATTTTTTTATATTGTGAAAAACTAGATATAGTATGTGGAAAGAAAGGCAAAAGACAAGATATAGAGTGAAAAAATTAAAAAAAATTTTTTATGATTTATAAGGCTTGACGAGGTTTCTTCTTTCTTATATAATCGTTAATGATGTTTTCTAATCGTTAAAAAGGAGGTGTATATCGATGAAAATGACATTTCAGCCAAAGAAGAGACAGAGATCTAAGGTTCATGGTTTTAGAGCAAGAATGAGTTCTGCAGGTGGAAGAAAAGTTTTAGCTGCAAGAAGAGCTAAAGGAAGAAAGAGATTATCAGCTTAGGTCACATTTATGTGACCTATTTTTCTCTCATGAGGAAAGTTTATGAAATTTTCAGAATCGCTGAAAAAGAACAGAGATTTTCAATATGTCTATCGAAATGGCAGATCATTTGCCAATAAGTATTTTATTATGTATGTATTAGAAAACAATCAGGATAGAAATTATATTGGAATATCTGTAAGTAAGAAAGTGGGCAATAGTGTCGTTAGACATCACCTGTGCAGAATTGTCCGCGAAATTTACAGACTACATGAAGATATGCTTAATAGTGGTTTAAGCATAGTAGTCATTGCACGACCAAATGCAAAGGACGTTTCTTATAAGGAAGCGGAATCTGCTTTTTTACATCTTGTAAAACTCCATGGTATTTCACATGCAGATGGAGAAGTTAGAAATTGATATGAAAAAATTATTTCTTTTTATCATTAAATTCTATAGAAAATATATTTCGCCAATGAAGAGCACAAAGTGTCCTTATATTCCTTCCTGTTCCGAATATGGCATGGAAGCAATTGAAAAATACGGAGCACTTAAGGGTGGAGCTCTTGCTTTATGGCGGATCATAAGATGTAATCCTTTTTCAAAAGGCGGGTATGATCCTGTACCCTGATCATTTCGTTACCATTAGGTAATTCAGGAGGAGTTAATATTGACAGGTATTTTATTAACCAAAAGTAATGCATTCATTATAGGACCTGTATCTCAGTTACTTGGTTATTTAATGAATGGAATTTTTACTGTTTTAGAAAAGATCGGTATTCCAAGTATCGGTCTCGCCATTATTATTTTTACGCTTGTTATATATTTATGTATGATGCCTCTTACGGTAAAGCAACAGAAATTCTCAAAGCTTTCTGCTAAAATGAATCCGGAGCTTCAGGCAATCCAGAGCAAGTATAAAAATAAAAAAGATAATGATTCCATGATTAAAATGAATGAGGAAACAAAAGCCGTTTATAAGAAATACGGTGTTTCTCCATCCGGAAGTTGTCTGCAGCTTGTGATACAACTTCCTATTTTATGGGCTCTTTATCGTGTTATTTATAATTTTCCGGCTTATGTACCAAATGTAAAGGCAGTTTTTTCTACATTGGTAGACAAGCTTGTTACAGCAGACGGTGCTTCTGCATTTTTACAGACTTTCAAAAATGCAAGTCAGTATGCAAAGCAGTTTTCTAGCAGTTCCTTTGTTGCGGGAAGCGATTATATGAAGAATACCTTTATTGATGTTCTGAATAAAGCTTCTTCTGCAGAATGGATGTCTCTGAAGACAGAGTTTCCGTCTCTGGCAACAGATGTGCAAAACACATATGATACACTGAGCAGATTTAATAATTTCCTTGGACTTAATATTGCAAATTCACCTTCTTATATTATTAAAGATGCTTTCCAGTCAGGATCTTATCTGCTTGTAGTTGGTGCTCTGATGATTCCAATTTTAGCAGCACTGACACAGTTTTTAAATGTAAAATTGATGCCACAGCCAACGAATAACGGAAGTACAGGTAATGAGCAGGCAGATGCAATGGCAGCCAGTATGAAATCCATGAATATGATGATGCCAATCATGTCAGCTATTTTCTGTTTCACACTTCCAACCGGTATGGGTATTTACTGGGTCGCAGGTGCGGTGATCCGTAGTATTCAGCAGGTTGTAATCAATAGACATATTGATAAGATCGACTTTGATGAAGTGATCCGTAAAAATATGGAAAAAGAAGAAGAAAATCGTCGGAAGAGTAAAGATACTGTTGCCAAATCTACTGTGAATCAGTCAGCACGTATGAATACAAAGTATTTAAACTCTACTTCCGGTCTCAGCCAGAAGGAAAAAGATGTGATCATTGAAAAAGCAAAGGCTGCTCCGAAAAAAGAGGGTAGTATCGCTGCAAAAGCGAATATGGTGCATGATTATATGGAGCAGAATAATAAATAGGAGGTTTGTCTGATGGAATATACAAAATTTTCCGGTAAAACAGTTAACGATGCAATTATTGATGCATGTCAGAAGTTAGAGGTTACCAGTGATAAGCTTGAGTATGAAGTTGTAGAAGAAGGTTCTTCCGGTTTTCTGGGATTTAATGCAAAACCTGCTATTATCAATGCCAGAGTAAAAGAAGAAGAAGCAAAACCGGATCAGAAAGCAAAAGATTTCTTAAATGATGTATTTGCATCTATGAAATTAACAGTTGTGATCACAGCAGATTATAATGAAGATGATAATAGTCTTTCTATTGATCTTGCCGGTGATGATATGGGTATACTGATCGGTAAGAGAGGGCAGACACTTGATTCCCTGCAGTATCTGGTATCTCTTGTTGTAAACAAAGGACATGAAGAATACATCAGAGTAAAAGTAGATACAGAAAACTATAGACAGAGAAGAAAAGAAACACTTGAAAACCTTGCAAAGAATATTGCATTTAAGGTAAAGAGAACAAAGAGACCTGTATCACTTGAGCCAATGAATCCTTACGAAAGAAGAATCATTCATTCAGCACTGCAGAATGACAAGTATGTTACAACACACAGCGAAGGAGAAGAACCTTTCAGACGTGTTGTTGTTACATTAAAGAAATAATCAAATAAGATGTTTTATAACAAGGACCACAAGTATTGTGGTCTTTGTTTGTTTTGGATATAATACTAGTATTATATCTATATTTATATATTCCATGGTTGACGCGCTCTCGCTCGACAAAAAACGTAGCGGTACATAAGGGCATAAAATACATACCCTAAGTACCGACGTTTTTCAACGGTCTACCATGAAACATATAAATATAGATATGTAAGACTTACAAGTTTTATAGCCTGAGTTAAATAATGATTGTGAGAGTGCGAAGCACGGAACAATCCGTATGACATCATGTAGATAAATTATCATGTAGATAAATTATCATGTAGATAAATACATCATGTAAGATAATGTATATAAAATAAATAAAAGGAAAAACAAACATGACAGATACAATAGCGGCGATCGCGACTGCGGTTTCAAATGCAGGAATCAGCATAATAAGGGTAAGCGGTAGTGAAGCAATTCAGATAGTGGATGAAATATTTGTGACAAAGGGTGGAAAGCATATTTTGAACAACGTGGCATCCCATACGATCCATTATGGTTTCATTCAGGAACAGGATGAAATGATCGATGAAGTTATGGTTTCTGTCATGAAAGCACCAAAGAGTTATACTGCGGAAGATGTTGTGGAAATTAACTGCCATGGTGGTGTCCTTGTAACAAATAAGATTTTGAAAACTGTTCTTTCCCATGGAGCAAGAATTGCAGAGCCGGGTGAATTTACAAAGCGTGCTTTCTTAAATGGTAGAATTGATCTGACGAAAGCAGAAGCTATTATGGATCTGATCGAGGCAAAAAGTGATTATGCATTGAAGGCTTCTGAAAATCAGTTACAGGGAAAGATTTATGATGAAGTTGTAAAATTAAGAAAGAAAATAATTTATGAAATAGCATTTATAGAATCTGCTATCGATGATCCGGAACATATCAGCCTGGATGGATATACGGAAAGATTAATGCAGGTTGTAGATGCTGTTTTAATTGAGATAGAAGAGCTGATCAAAAATGCAGAAAACGGTAAACTCATAAAAGAGGGAATCGATACAGTTATCGTTGGCAAACCAAACGCCGGAAAATCTTCTCTGCTCAATCGCATGCTTGGAGAAGAAAAAGCAATCGTTACAGATATTGCCGGTACAACAAGAGATATCATACAGGAATCCATGAAGCTTGGTGGTATTTCTTTGAACCTGATTGATACTGCGGGAATTCATGAAACAAATGATGTGGTAGAAAAGATTGGTGTCGGAAAAGCAAAGGAATGTATCGAAAAAGCGGATCTTGTCGTATATGTAGTCGATGCCTCCATACCATTGGATGAATCAGATCAGTCTATTATAGAAATGCTTTCCGGTAAAAAAGTAATTGTGCTGTTAAATAAGTCCGATATGGAAACAGTTGTCTATGAGCAACTTATGAGAAATAAGATTGTAGATATTATTGGAAATAATATGGATCAGTGCAGGATTATATCTACTTCAACAAAAGAAAAAACAGGATTGAGAGAATTTGAAGAACAAATCAGAGATATGTTTTTTACAGGTGAGATTTCATTTAATGATGAAATTCTTATTACAAATGTGCGACAGGAGAGAGCACTGGTAGATGCGAAGGAATCACTTTGTCTGGTAAAGCAAAGTCTGGAAGACGAAATGCCGGAAGATTTTTACAGTATTGATCTGATGAATGCATATGCTTCTCTTGGCAGTATTATAGGAGAAGAAGTAGAAGATGATTTGGTACAGGAAATCTTTTCAAAATTCTGTATGGGTAAATAAAAATACAAGATTTATAAATTGGGTTTTGAATGGAAAATATGATACTATTTATAAAATAGTTAGCATAAGGTAACTTTATAAAATTAAATCATGATCAGATAAGTATATAATCGAAGTTATAGAGATAATGATTATTTTAAGTATTTATGATAAGTAATAAAGAAGGAAATGAAAATGACAGAAGATATCAGAGATGAAGTAGATATATGTGTGGTAGGTGCAGGTCATGCCGGTTGTGAAGCAGCACTTGCCTGTGCCAGACTTGGATTGGAGACTGTAATCTTTACAGTCAGTGTAGACAGTATTGCACTTATGCCATGTAATCCGAATGTAGGTGGTTCCAGTAAGGGACATCTTGTCAGAGAACTGGATGCACTTGGCGGAGAGATGGGAAAGAATATTGATAAGACTTTTATCCAGTCAAAAATGTTGAACGTGTCAAAAGGTCCTGCGGTACATTCTCTTCGTGCGCAGGCAGATAAGCAGAATTATTCCAGAGAGATGAGAAAGACTTTGGAAAATACAGATCACCTTACAATTAAGCAGGCAGAAGTATGTGAAATTTTAGCAGACTACGATGAAGCTTCCGGTCAGCAGATCATTAAGGGTGTGAAGATTTATAACGGTGGTATTTATAAATGTAAGGCTGTTGTGCTTTGTACCGGTACTTATTTAAATGCCAGATGTCTTTGCGGTGAGTCTATTACCTATACTGGTCCAAATGGTTTGCAGGCGGCAACTCATTTAACGGACAGCTTAAAAGCACTTGGTATTGAGATGCAGAGATTTAAAACCGGAACACCTGCCAGAATGGATAAAAGGTCAATTGATTTTTCTAAGATGGAAGAACAGTTTGGTGATGAGAGAGTAGTGCCTTTCTCATTTTCAACAGATCCGGAATCTGTACAGATCGATCAGGTTTCCTGCTGGCTGACTTATACAAATGAAAAGACGCATGAGATCATTCGAAATAACCTGGATCGTTCTCCAATCTATGCAGGTATTATAGAAGGAACAGGTCCGCGTTATTGTCCGTCCATTGAGGACAAGGTTGTAAAGTTTGCTGATAAGAACAGGCATCAGGTATTTATTGAACCGGAAGGTCTTTATACAAATGAGATGTATGTCGGTGGGATGTCTTCTTCTTTACCGGAAGATGTACAGATTCAAATGTATCGGACTGTTCCGGGACTGGAGCATTGTAAGATTGTCAGAAATGCATATGCGATCGAATATGACTGTATCAAACCGGATCAGTTATATCCTTCCCTTGCTTTTAAAAAGTTTGACGGTTTATATTCCGGTGGACAGTTCAACGGAAGCAGCGGATATGAAGAAGCAGCAGTACAGGGATTTGTTGCAGGTGTAAATGCTGCAAGATATGTGCAGAAGAAAGAGCCGGTTGTGATTGACAGAAGTCAGGGATATATAGGTGTTCTGATCGATGATCTTGTAACAAAAGAAAACAGAGAGCCATATCGTATGATGACTTCCCGCTCTGAATATCGTTTATTGTTAAGACAGGATAATGCAGATCTCCGTCTGAGAAAGATAGGATATGAAATCGGACTGATCACTCAGGAGCAGTATGATTATGTTGTGCAGAAAGAAAATTTGATTGAAGAAGAAGTCAATAGATTACAGAGTTTGAAGATTGGTGCAAATAAGAAAACACAGGAATTTTTGAAAAGACATAACAGTGCATCTTTAAAAACAGGTACTTATATGTCTGAACTTATGTGTAGACCGGAGCTATCTTATGAAATACTTGCAGAACTTGACGAGGATAGACCAATATTACCTGCAGATGTGATTGAGCAGGTAAATATCAATATCAAATATGATGGCTATATTAAAAGACAGCAGAAACAGGTAGAGCAGTTTAAGAAAATTGAAAATAAAAAGATTCCTGTTGATATTGATTATGATGATATTGGAAGTTTACGATTGGAAGCAAGACAGAAGCTTACAAAATACAGACCTCTTTCTGTCGGACAGGCATCCAGAATATCCGGTGTATCGCCGGCAGATATTTCAGTCTTATTGATCTATTTGGAAACGTATTACAAGAGTGGCAAAATTCACTTTTGACTCTGACATCATAAAATATTATAAAGTGAAATGGAATATAAAATATGTCGTATGATTTTAGTACCTTAATAAATAACTGTAAAAAGTGGAATATCGTTTTAACAGAAAAGCAGATCAAACAATTTGATCAATATTATGATCTTCTGGTAGAGTGGAATTCCTTTATGAATCTGACTGCAATTACAGAGTTTGATGAAGTATGTCAGAAACATTTTTTAGATAGCCTTTCCATTGTCAAGGCTTATCCTGATCATTATTTTGAAGAAAATACTTTCCAATTTATTGATATTGGAACAGGAGCAGGTTTTCCATCTATTCCAATTAAGATTGTATTTCCAAATTTGAAATTTACTTTGGTTGATTCTTTGAATAAAAGAATCAAGTTTTTAAATGAAGTGATTGATCAATTACAATTATCAGATTGTACTGCTGTACATGGTAGAGCAGAAGATCTGGCAAAAAATAGTTCTTACAGAGAACAATATGATTTTTGTGTTTCACGTGCTGTTGCAAACCTTTCTACCTTATGTGAGTATTGTATGCCATATGTGAAAGTCGGAGGTAGATTTGTTTCTTATAAATCAGAAAAAATTACAGAAGAGGCATTGAATGCGAAACATGCAATATCTGTTTTAGGTGGTAAGTTTGAAAGACAGGTTGAGTTTACACTTCCTGATTCTGATATATATCGTAATATTTATATTATCCAAAAAGAAAAAATAACACCTAAGAAGTATCCGAGAAAAGCGGGACTTCCTAGTAAAGAACCATTATGATATATTAAAAAATAAACAATACTAGATATAGAAAGAATGTAAATATGTTTCACGTGAAACATTTTTGCATTCTTCTTTTTATAGAATCAATATAATGTTTCACGTGAAACATATAGATACTAAATATAGTGATAAAGTCGTGAAACATTTTATTATATACGAAATGTGAAACATTATATAGAAAAATAAGAGAATACAAGATATAGTTGATACCTTATTTTTATTGAAAATAGTCTATATTTTTGGACAAACTTGTTATAGATAAAACAGCTATTTAGTGATATAATCATTTAATGTGTGAGAAGAACGATTCAGATGGAAATCCTATAGGAGGAGAATATGGGAAGAGTAATAGCAATAGCAAATCAAAAAGGGGGAGTTGGTAAAACAACAACTTCAATTAATTTATCTGCCTGTCTTGCAGAAAAAGGAAAAAAAGTTTTAGTGATTGATACAGATCCACAGGGAAATACAACAAGTGGACTTGGAATTGATAAGAATGATTTGGACAATACCGTATATGAGTTGATATTAGGTGAATGTTCTATTTACGACTGCATTGTAAAAGATGCTATTCCAAACGTATCTGTTTTACCATCTAATGTAAATCTCGCCGCAGCAGAAATTGAGCTGATCGGTGTAGATAAAAAGGAATTTATTTTAAAGAACGAAGTAGACTTTGTGAAGGATGATTATGATTTTATCATCATTGACTGTCCACCTTCTTTGAATCTGTTGACAATCAATGCAATGACTACAGCTGATTCTGTATTAGTTCCTATTCAATGTGAGTTCTATGCACTGGAAGGATTAAGTCAGTTGATACATACAGTAAACCTGATCAAAGAAAGATTGAATCCTGATCTGGAAATGGAAGGTGTCGTATTTACCATGTATGATTCAAGAACAAATCTTTCTATGCAGGTTGTAGAAAATGTAAAAGCAAATCTACAGGAAAATATATGTGAAACAGTGATTCCGAGAAATATCAGACTTGCTGAAGCACCAAGTTATGGTATGCCAATTACCATGTATGATTCCAAATCATCCGGTGCTGATAGTTATAGAAAATTAGCAGATGAATTAATCAACAGAAAGGGTGCATAAGATGGCGGTAAATAAAAGGGGGCTCGGAAAGGGTCTGGATACAATGATCCCTCCGGTCAAAAATGAAAAGAAAAGTGAAAAGGGTGATCCTGCAAAGGGACCTGAAACACTTGTTAATATTACAAAGGTAGAACCAAACAGAGAACAGCCAAGAAAGAATTTTGATGAAGATGCACTGTTAGAGCTGTCGGAATCTATTAAACAATATGGATTATTACAGCCTATTTTAGTACAGGATCGAAAAGATTATTATGAGATCATAGCAGGTGAAAGAAGATGGAGAGCTGCAAAGCTTGCAGGTCTGAAACAGGTTCCGGTTATTATCAAGAATCTGACAGATCAGGAAATTGTAGAAATATCCCTGATTGAAAATATCCAGCGTGAAAACTTAAATCCAATTGAAGAAGCGCAGGCATATAAGAGATTGTTAAATGAGTTTCATCTGAAACAGGATGAAGTTGCAGAACGAGTATCAAAGAGCAGAACAGCAGTTACAAATTCGATGCGGCTTCTGAAATTATCGGACGATGTACAGAGAATGGTTATTGATGAGATGATCACAACCGGACATGCCAGAGCGCTTCTCGGTGTAGAAGATCCGGCAGAACAATATAATCTTGCACAGAGAATTTTTGATGAAAAGCTGAGCGTAAGAGAAGTTGAAAAGATTGTGAAAAATATGGGTAAGCCTGTAAAACCAAAGAAAGAAAAAGTGGTTGATAAGAGTATGCAGGTTATCTATGATGATATCAGTGAAAAACTGAAAACACAGCTTGGTACAAAAGTAAATATCGTTCCAAAGGAAGATGGAAGCGGTAAGATAGAAATCGAGTTTTATTCGCATGATGAACTTGACCGGATACTTGATCTGATGAAATAAGAATGTAAATTTAGGAGGAACATATGAAGAGCCAGTTACTGGAAAGCATAGGACTAGGAAATATAGATATTGCTTATATTCTGATTGGATTGCTTATACTGATTCTGATTTTATTTATCTTATTGATCGTCAGTATGGTAAAACAATCAAAATTAAAAAAACGATATGAAGCATTTATGCAGGGTAGTGATGCACAGAGTATGGAAAGTCAGATAGCAGGTCTGTTTCAGGATATCGATACCTTGAAAAAAGATACAAAAGACAATGGAAAAGAAATCCGTCATATTTACAAGAGACTGGAAACAGTTTTCCAGAAGATCGGTATTGTAAAGTATGATGCTTTTAAGCAGATGGGCGGACAACTCAGTTATTCCCTGGCACTTTTAGACGAGGGAAATAATGGATTTATAATCAATTCCGTGCACAGTACAGATGGCTGCTATTCTTATACAAAGGAAATCAAAAAGGGAGAATGTGAAATTTCTCTTGGGGAAGAGGAACAGCAGGCACTCAATATTGCGATGAATGAGTAGATAAATTATATGAAAAAATTAGAAAAGAGGAAAAGAGTATGTTAGACATTAAATTTTTAAGAGAAAACCCGGATGTTGTAAAGAAAAACATCGAAAACAAATTTCAGAATGAAAAGCTTCCGCTTGTAGATGAAGTGATTGAACTGGATCAGAAAAAGAGAGATGCACAGCAGGAAGCTGACAGTCTTCGTGCTAACAGAAATAAGATTTCAAAAGAAATCGGAGCACTTATGGGACAGGGCAAGAAAGAAGAAGCAGAAGAGGCAAAGAAGAAAGTTGCTGAATTTGCAAACCGCCTTTCTGAGTTGGAAGTTTTGGAAAAAGAATATGATGAGAAAATTTTAAAAGATATGATGGTAATTCCAAATATCATTGATCCTTCTGTACCGATCGGTAAAGATGATTCTGAAAATGTAGAGATTACAAAATATGGTGAACCGGTTGTTCCTGATTTTGAAATTCCTTATCATACAGAAATCATGGAAAGCTTTGACGGTATCGATTTAGATGCTGCAGGCAGAGTAGCAGGAAATGGTTTCTACTATTTAATGGGTGATATTGCAAGATTACATTCTGCAGTACTTGCTTATGCAAGAGATTTTATGATCAATCGTGGCTTTACTTATTGTGTACCGCCTTTCATGATCCGTTCCAATGTTGTAACAGGTGTTATGAGCTTTGCTGAAATGGATGCTATGATGTACAAGATCGAAGGGGAAGACCTTTACCTGATCGGAACAAGTGAACATTCCATGATCGGTAAATTCATTGATACGATTGTTCCGGAAGAACAGCTTCCAAAAACACTGACAAGCTATTCACCATGCTTCCGTAAAGAAAAAGGTGCACATGGTATTGAAGAGCGTGGTGTATATCGTATCCATCAGTTTGAGAAGCAGGAAATGATCGTTGTATGTAAGCCTGAAGAATCTAAGATGTGGTTCGACAAATTATGGCAGAATACTGTTGATCTGTTCCGTTCTATGGATATTCCGGTACGTACGATCGAGTGCTGTTCCGGTGATCTGGCAGATCTGAAGGTAAAATCTTATGATGTAGAAGCATGGTCTCCAAGACAAAAGAAGTACTTTGAAGTAGGCAGCTGCTCTAACCTTGGTGATGCACAGGCTAGAAGATTAAAAATCAGAGTCAAAGGAAAAGACGGTAACAAATATTTTGCACATACATTAAATAATACTGTAGTTGCACCACCACGTATGCTGATCGCTTTTCTGGAGAATAACTTAAGAGAAGATGGTTCTGTTGCAATTCCGGAAGTACTGCAGCCATATATGGGTGGTATGACAGAGATCAGAAAAAAATAAAATATTTTATATTATGTAAACCATAATTAAAAAGTGAATGTGATAAGAAAATGAAATGAGAAAGGAGGCGAGATCCATGCATCGGTATTTACGAGCAATCGGATTCAGCAATTTAAAATCAAGATTACAGGTAAATAATCTGTTGGCATATGTCATTCAGAATGCAGATGAAAAGAAATATACATCTACGAATGATATGGACATCATGTTTGCGGAATACAGCATGGATTTTGCCGAAAATCTCGGTATTACGGTACGTGGGGAATTTAATGAAGAGAATCAGTTTGTATTTGATTATTATTTTCCTTACAGCAGAGGAACACAGATCAGTTCTTATGAGGATATATCCATTGAGCGCCATGCAGAGAAGGAATCCTATGCAGGAATCTGTGATGATATAAAAGTTGGCGTTTCTCTCATTTTCTATTTGCAAAATGTGATATCATACCTTAAAATAAAGAATGCAGACAGACTTCCCATCAAAGGAACTTCTTTGATCTTAAGTGCTTTATCTGTAGATGGTACGATCCTTCTTCCACTTGAAAAGAGAGAATCTGATCTAAAAAAGACGAAAAAAGAAAGTATCAACAGAAGTAAGCTGATCGCCGCCGCCAGAAACGGCGATGAAGATGCCATGGAAAGTCTGACACTGGAAGATATTGACACTTACACAAATATTTCCAGAAAGATCCTGAAGCAGGATGTATTTACACTGGTAGATACCTATTTTATGCCGTATGGTGTGGAATGTGACCAGTATTCTGTATTAGGTGAGATTATAGATTATCAGTTCGTGGAAAATAAAATGACCAAAGAAGAGATTTGTCAGATGACGATTTGCTGCAATGATCTTTATTTTGATGTCAGCATCAATAAAAAGGATCTTTTGGGAGAACCAAAAACAGGCAGAAGATTCAAAGGAATCATCTGGATGCAGGGTCATATCAATTTTCCGGAATGATCAATTTATTATATTGTTCTCGTAGTTAAATGGATATAACAATAGCCTCCTAAGGGGCAACTAAGTGCAGACCATTTAGTGAGACACAACGGGATTTTAGAGTTTGCAAAAAGGCTAAAATCAATATATAATAACTGAGGCAATTCATCACACAAGTGATTGGATTCATAAACATGGCAGCCGGAGCCAAAAAGGCTGAAAAGCCCGAAAATACGGCATTTGTTCCCTTAGTTAAATGGATATAACGGGGTCCTCCTAAGACTCTATTGTAGGTTCGATTCCTATAGGAGACGCTCTATTTTAAGCGGTAATGAGAGAAAAATCATTGCCGTTTTTTTGTTGTTTTTCTGCTAACAGCAAATCGAAAAATGAGCATTTTTGCTAACAGAAAATGTAAATTGCTAACAGTAAAATTATTGTAGATTTGCTAACAGGAATGAAAAGCTATAATGCAACTGGTGTAAAAGGTTGTAAATTCTTGTAACTAACAAAAGGGTAATGATTAAAAATATTTCTGCTTGGAAA
>UMFR01041588.1_pt1 | contig 88971 bp, 150 predicted proteins | sample 1965041 | NCBI WGS metagenome assembly UMFR01 (sample SAMEA4836049, study PRJEB28245) | human gut metagenome | biome: gut microbiome; material: fecal sample | place: Denmark | collected 2008
TATTCGTCTTTACAGAGGAAGTGTGAAGCAAATTTATGAGCTCCTCGTTGTAGACATGCTCTCATTGGAGTATACTCTGATGGATGTCTGCTCAGATGATTATGAATTCCGCAGCCTGAGTGAAACTTCGGTTAAAGAAATTATATTATCTGAGATAAAACGTCTTCTCTGATAATCATGAATACAACGATGGTGCCTGTATTGTAGGTGACATAATTGTATATCTCAGATCACTGTAAACACTTAAAGAGACTGGCATTAGCTGGTCTCTTTTTTTTTATACAAAAAGACCCTGGAAAGAAAATATATTCTTTCAGAGTCCCTCTGCAAATTTTTTAGTATGTTTTTGTTTTGCGGCGTATGCTTTGCCACATATATAATAGGTAATTGAGCTTTTGCTCAATATTCATGATAGCGCATGTGGTGTGCACTGTCAAATATTTTTGCGATTGAGAGATGATGATGGGATTTGAACCCACGATATTAGTTTTGCAGACTAATGCCTTTTTCCGCTTGGCTACATCATCATAAAGGTGCTAGACGGGATTTGACGATAAAATCTATGATTTTATCAGCGTAGCGTAACCCGTGATCTTCAGAGCCACAATCTGACGCTTTAAACCTGTTAAGCTTAACACAACGCAGTGTACAGGACTCGAACCTGTGCATCCGTTAAGATGACCTCGGATTAGCAATCCGGCGCTTTACCTATTCAGCCAACACTGCATAATATATAAATTGTTTTTTAAAATATAGCGGAGTGCCTGAGATTCGAACTCAGATATCCTTTCGGAATGGCGGTTTTCAAGACCGCTGCTGTGCCAATTGAGCCAACACTCCATAATGCTCCCGGAAAGTTTTGAGCTTTCGACCCCTTGGGCTTCAACCAAGTACTCTACCTCTGAGCTACGGGAGCCTGATGAAATTAGTTTCAAAGTCTGCAATCATTTATAAATCATCTCCTTTGTTGTTAAAATTAAGTCGGCGGGGCAGGACTCGCACCTGCGGTGTTTCTTATGTAACGGTTTTACAGACCGCCGCCCTCGCTGCTAGGCATACCCACCGGTAATGTACCATCGGGGACTTGAACCCCGGACAGTTCGATTAAAAGTCGAGTGCTCTGCCAGCTGAGCTAATGATACATGTATTTCTTATATTGTCTCAGTTATGACAATATCGTTTATTGTGCAGCCGAAGAGTGCTGCAAGCGCAACAAGATTGTCAAGCGTTGGAAGCGTTTGTCCACGCTGCCACTTGTATACGGCATTTACAGTTGTAAGTGCAAGTGCTTCCTTTATATCGTTTACAGTGAGATTTGCGTTCTTTCTTAATTCTGCAATCTGCTTTCCTGTCTGTTCCATGTTAATTACTGGCATAATAGTTATTTCCTTTCATTTTTAAGCAATAAAAAATCGTTCATCTGGGATGCGCCCTGAGATAAACGACATGAAAGAAAAATATTTATGCAGTAAATATGTTTTTCAGACAGAATTTTCGTTCATATAAAAGCGCATCAAAATAGAGTTCTTTTTAAAGTAAGAACTATGTTTACAACTGTATGAACTTTTATAGGACTTAATTACTGTAAGCATATCTTTTTCCTTTCTCCTGCGTTTTTTGCAGATAACTGTTTTCCTTTGATGGTCATACTATACCATATTATTTTTGTTTTGTCATTATCCTGTAAGGATAATTTTCAATATTTTCTGTTAACCTTTTATAATATCACATTTTTGAACAAAAATGTTCATTTTGCTTGGACAAAATAAAATTAATAAATACTATATATATAGACAATAACGTGATATAATACAATATATAGTAAATACGATAAAGGAGATGAACTATTATGACACAACTATTGGCAATCGCACACGTAATCAAAATAATATTTATAGTAATCTGCATTATAACTGCTTATTACTGGATAAAAGCTCTCATTGCAGCAAAAAGATGTGACTCTGTTATAGATAAGTTTGGCAGGGAATACAGGGATGGGTTTTTTAAAATTATTGAGAAGATACAGACTCTTGACGATATTGATGATAATAAAAAATTTCAATATGAAATTAATAATGCATTAACTCTTTATAAACTGCTGGGTTGTGAAAAACCAGATTATGTCTGGACGCCTGATAGCATAAGTCATCTTGCTGCTGAAGCATTTGAAATAAAATTACTTTGTATATGTGATAAAGATATAGACAAGGATAATGAAAGAGGTCGCCAGATAAAGATTATTCTGGATAATTTTAATAGTTTGCAGGACATTATTGATAAGTGTGATAAATATTGTAGCGATAAAAATGCACAATTTTATTTCGTTCCGAAAGTATTATATGATGGCAGAGAACTTGAACGTATTAATTATAAAAAGTACCTTTCTGGAGGAAGCAAGCTTTATTTGGAAATTCAGGAAGAAAAACAGAAGAAACTGGATGAGCAGAATAAGAATGGTCAGAAGAAAAAGAGAAAATAATTTGTAGAGAGATGAAATGTCTGTATTGATTTTTCATCTCTTTTTTTTGGACAAACTGTCTTTTGTGAATATTATATAAGAAATAATATTTTGTGGAAAGTGAAGGCAGATAGTAAAAATGAGTAATATGATAAAGAAAGTAAGCAGAGATCATGAGAACTATGAGGTTAATTCTGCTGACAAAATTATGGTATATAACAGGCTTGGAAAATTATATACTGACGAAGACCTTAAGAAAATGGATGCAGACGAACTGACGGTAATAAAGAATATCTGCAACGATATGAATATGGAAAGTAATGGCATTGACGATATTATAATAAGAAACAGTTGCTACTATGAAAGTCGTTTTGCTGGCGATTATCGGTTTATAAGACGTATTATCCGCATTGAGGGGCAGAGGGTAGCTGATTGACATGAATATACTGTGGACGATATTTTTTATAACGCTGTTTGTTGCAGTGGCAACCGGAATGTTTGTATTTGTAAATCAGCATGCAAAACATCTGCCGGAAAATGTAACATATCATAAGAATCTTACAAAAAGGCAGAGAGATTTCCTATATGGATATTTTTCAGATATGGGAATGACATTATTAGCGAAGGCGTATTTAGATGAGTGAAAAAGAATTTAAAAATTATGACTTTGGAAAAGTCATCTATGACGTATCAAATGGAATGTATTACAGTGGCTTAAATACATTTAAAAAACAGCTAAGAGATGCAAAAGTTTATCATAGCAACAGATATTTAAAAGAAGCCATTGAAACACTGATAAATAGTCAGAAAGTTGAACCGAACAACGTTGAAATAAGAGAAGTTGAGCTGAAAGTTGTTAATGCTTATAGCTATTTATAGGAGATGAGCATATGAAAAATACAATAAAGCATTTAATATGTAGTTCATTATCAGGGGTGCTATTAATATTGAGCATTCTTATAGGACTTGGATTTCCAAAGTATTTTGGTGAAGCATATAGAGATACTGGTGATAGCAGATATATTGTTTATACAATATTAAGTACAGCAGTATGTGTGTTAATATTTTGCATAAGCATAAAATTAGCAATACATAGAACAAAAGAGGATAAGCAGAAATTATACGATAGATTAGTAAGCTATGAACCTACTAATAGTGAATTAGCATATTTAATAGAGACAGGCAATATAGAAGCTATCAAAGAAATATATGAGGCAAAACAGTATGATTTATAAGTATGTAAAAGTTTTTCGCAGTAAATTTAGTGATGATACTACAAACATTGAAGTATGGGCATTAGCAGCGATTTATATACTTAGGGCATTTCATTTGATATGAAATAAGAGATTAGGAGAACAATTATGATTTATATCACGGGTGACTGTCATGGAAACTTTGAGCGGTTTGAACCGTATATATTTCCAGAACAGGCAGAAATGACAAAAGATGACTACGTTATCATATGCGGCGACTTCGGTGGCGTGTGGGAACTTGATACTGATGGTGAACAGTGGAGAGAGCAGTTTGCGGGAAATAAGCATAATGCGAGAGTTAAATGTGAAAATATGCAGCTTGACTGGCTTGAAAGCAGATCATTCACAACGCTTTTTGTAGATGGAAATCATGAAAACTATGACAGACTTAACGCTTATCCTGTAGAAGAGTGGCATGGAGGATGTGTCCATAAAATTCGTCCGTCAGTAATTCATCTGATGCGGGGAGAAGTATTTGATCTTTGTGGCAGAACATTCTTTGCGTTCGGCGGAGCATCGAGTCATGACATAAGAGGCGGTATTCTTGAGCCTGCTGTCAGTGACTACAAGGAAAAGCTGATTGAAGCATACAAAAGTACTGCACCATTTCGTATTAATCATGTGAGCTGGTGGAAAGAGGAGCTTGCGTCTGATGAAGAAAAGATTAATGGCTTCAAGAATCTTGAAAAGCATGATTACAATGTAGATTTTATTGTAAGTCATTGTTGTTCAACATCGACGCAGAACATTCTTGGCAGCGGACTGTATAAGCCCGACCATGAAACAGATTATCTGGATGAGGTAAGGGCAAAGACAGAATTCAAGAAGTGGTTCTTTGGGCATTATCATGCTAATAGAAATGTTAACGATAAGGAAATCTGCATTTATGAACAGATTATACGAGTCTGTTAAGATAAACAATATATAAAGGGGAATTCATTACTATGATTTATTTCTTATCACATTTAACTTCATTTGCACAGAATTTTCTGATAAAAGGCATGATATTTGCTGTCTTTTTTGGCATCGCTATTGGTCTTATTGTGTTTTTGGTCTCACGTCATGAGCTGACTGCTTTTGAAAGAATTACTACTGATGACGTCGGCAGGTCTATTGCTTATGGGCTTCTTGCAATGGCAGTAATAATGGTAATGATATTTGCATTTACGATGGCAGCACAGGAAGTAGGTATAAAGAAAGCTCTTTTTAAGAAGTTGGATACTAACTATCCGGGATACACGGATGTTAAGTATTCACAATCAGATGATACATATACTTTCAAATGTAAGGACCAGTAGTATTCATGCGATTTTGACTATTATAATGGCGAAAAACTGACTGTATATAAGATTGATAAAGAGATTGATAAAACTATTGAATAACAGAAAGGAAAAAATTCATGAGCATTAAAGTAGTAGAAAGTCCAAGGCTTTCAAAACAATATGACAAACGATATGAGATTGTTGATGCTGATACAGGTGAGGTTCTTGACAATGCGCAGGGCTACGGATATAAAGATATTCGTGGCGCATATGCAGCATGGGGATATAAACACAGGGACAAGAAGAAAGATGCTGAAAAGAGAAAGAGATATGCTGCCGCAAGAGCATGGCTTAAACAGCACAAGAATATTCAGGGTATCTTTGACAGGTGCGCATTCGAGATTGCAAAAGGTTCGTGGGGTCCTGACGACAAAGTAGATACACAGCTTGTCAAAGACATATTGAAAGACAATGGGCTGGATATTAAAAATGAGAGTTTCAAGCCGTTCGATTTGTACAATGTGTTAATAAAAGGATAAATTCTGTTATGTTTTTACGTAAATACTGAAGACTTGGAAGATTATGTAACATATAAACAAGAATATATCACCAGATTAGAAGGAGAAAAAGATATGAAACCAAATTTTAGAAAATTTAAGAAGATAGTTTATCACAAGACAATGCCTCATGGAGGATGGAAGAAATATAAGGATGCCATGAAAAAGGCTGGGTTCAGATAATGAAAGGATAATTTGTTATGTTTCATATAGGAATAGAGGATCTGGCGGCAAATGCATTCATTGCACTGCTTCAGGAAGATGAAAAATGCAACTTTATAACATATGATGAACTGGAACTCTATGGAGAGCAGGCTGTTAAAGTGCTGGCCGAAAAAGGCGAGAAAGCAACTTTGTTATTGTCAAGAAATCATACGAACGCAATATTTCGTGACTGCTCAGACTTTTTTGAAGAGGAAAAACAGGGCATTAGATTGAAGGCAGATAAGAACAGAAAAGCATTAATTGACCGCTTCAGGGGATATCTGCCGATTGATGTTTTATTAGCTCTTATGGATGAGCAGAGCGTAAAAACATTGGGAATATCATTGTAAATACAGTATATTAATGAAAGGACAAAATTATTATGCAAAAGAGAAGAATTGTTATGGCAGCGGCTGTTGCAGTGCTTGCTGTCGGATTGACTGGATGCGCGCTGTTTGACAGCGAGGTTAATGAACTGAATGGAACTATAAAAGGAAATACGTATAATGTTTCCTTTTATAGTAATGATGGGATAAACTTTATGAATATGAGCGGCGAAAAAATAGACATGTCGTCAAATACTGTAGAAGAGCCTGTTTATACAGATGGGGGCTGGGGATATTCGGAGACAATGAGTTCCGTTGTAACAGTAACCATTGATGGCAGTGAGGTGGAAAGCTGTGGAAGCACAATGATTTTCGCAGAGGATGGGCTTGAGCCGGAAGTAGATTTCAAAAACCCGGAGCTAATTGAAAGTGCATCAAACGGTTCAGTTAAAGATTATACGTTTATCGCAGGTATTGTTAACAAGGTTAAGAATAACTTCGGAAAGAGCAGAGTGGTTGTAATCCAGTCGCAGCTTGGCGATCCGATATGCGCATATTCAGGCGACGAAGTGTACTGGAAAGTTTGCAAAGACTTGCCAAAAACTACGAAACTGATGATAGATGGAAAAGCGTTGTATATCCACAGGGCTAACTTCCAGATAATTGATAAGAAATTATTAGATTAGCATTATAAAGGAGCTGTAGCTATACAGCTTCTTTATTTATACTCAAAATCCATATTTGTTTATATAATTTTTCATAAACAAAATAATAAGTAAAGGAGGAATGTATTATGAAGATTATAAGAAATGGCAAGGAAATTGAGCTTACAATGGATGAGGTATTCGAGGCTCACAAGGAATTTGTTACATCTTTCATGAGCGGTGAACTCATAGAAAACCATGATATTCCTGAAACCGATGCTGACTCATTGGCAAACCGTGCTTACGACATATACTGCGACCGTGAGGGTTATACAGAGCAGGATGCTATATCAGAAGCCGCTGATGAGTATATGAAACAGCATCAACATCAGTAAAATTTAAAGCAGAAAGATTTTTGTCTTTCTGCTTTTTATATGTATAAATATATGTAGGTTTATATGTATAAATATATGTAGGTTTATATGTAGTTTTATATGTATGTTTATGTACATAAATATGTGTATAATTTCTTGCAAAAAAAAATATTGAAATTTTTTTTAATTCTCTTTGGACAAAAATTGAAAACGGAATATTATAAACGTGTATCTGATTTGCGAGTTTTTTACACTCATTTTTGGATCTCTTTTCTTAGTTTAATTACAATGGTACGGCAGGAACTGCCGGAACCTAACGCCTGTGGACATTGTGTAAGACCTGTTAACATGGTATATATGCTAACAGGCAGTAGTGGCTTGAAGCAGGAAGCTCGGTTACTTGTAGCCGAGTAGTTCACATATCTCCCGTCTGCCATCAGAGCAGTATTGCAGGTGCAGTTCCTGCAAGGAGATTTTGTCTGGATGAGAAAGGCGTCTGTCGACTATTTTTGATTCCGGACATTTAGTGCCCGTAGCTCAGTTGGTTAGAGCATTCGGCTCATAACCGGACGGTCGAAGGTTCGAGTCCTTCCGGGCGCACTATTATCCGGCACTAAAACTGCCTACCGACTGTTTTGGCACTGGATAATTTTTATGACTGCGGAAAAAGCAAAATAATATCTGCATTAAGCTAATTATAACGGCAAATAATGCGGAAGTTTATACTTATGTATCAAGTTCCTTCTACGAATACATATGGATCATTTATAAAATTACCTGATACAATTGCCACAGTCTTTGTTCCGGCTATATTAAGACTTCCTTCTTAATTATAAAACAAATAGCAGATCATCTAGTGTTGATAACTTCCGGAACATAATAACAATTCAAAAGCAGATATGTTGCAGCTTCCTTCTTCTTGGACTTTATAAGTTGATTTCAGTTGCGACGATTACTGCGAAACCGGATATGATAGCAGTTCCTTCTATGGATATGTTATATCTCGTTTGGCTGATTTTGGTCAGCCGAGATAGTTGATGTACTGCTGTCAATTCCCAGTTTTTATCAAAGGAGAAAAATTCATTATGGAAAATTCAGTATTTAACATCATTTTAAGAAGAAAAAACAGAGTGTTCATTAACGATGACGATATGCTTAAATCTCTTTCTGCTGCAGTCGGTGAAAAGAATAAGCAGATTGTTGCAACAATGAATAAGAACATAGAAGTCTTTGGCTATACAATGTCAGAGGCTCTTTTTGACAAGCTTGTGCACATGAAAGCTAAGAACCGTGAAGTGATGTATGATGCCCTTGTAAACGGACTTAAGGAAATCACCGGTGCTGACAGGGCGTACAATCCAATGTATCCTAATTTCCCTGAGTCTGTCATGGAGAAAGATGATTTTGAACTGTATTTCAATGCTATCGTTCATTACTGGTCTTTTGGCACCCTTCTGCCTTATGAGGAGAAAAAGGAGAGAGTACCTCTTTTTAACACTGCAAAGGTTAAGGTCCTTGAAGCAGGTTCGTTTGATGACTTAAATGACATCTTTAATAATTTCTGTGCATCAAAGACATCTCTTTCAAAGAGTGATGTGGATGACATGGTCTTTATTTTAAATTCAGCAAAGGTTACTTTGCCGGATGAGATTCCGTTTAAGGAGAATACTGCGTGCATATGCAGACTGCTTGTTGATACCGGTGTTGACACAGATGGCTCTTTATGCAGAAAATACATAAAAACTGCAACTGATGTACTGCGTCTTGTTACAGCAATGTCTGATGGTGACGTCAGCCTTGCAGAAAATACCAAGTTCAGAAACTTAAAGAGAAGCGAACGCAGAATCATTATGAATCTTCTTGCGGGCTGTGGAAATGTAGCTGAGAATATGAACAGATATGCCGGAAGATGGATCCGTGTAGGCGAAAAACTGCACCCGGGTGAGTTTGCTAAGAATGAGCGCTATACAAAAGTTGTTCAGGCATTTGGTATCATAAGAAATGATGGTAAAATTCAGTCGTTTGGAGGAAAAGTGGATGCGGCTATTGCGTCAGGTGATGTAACTACTGTTGTTTCCCTGCTTAAGAAGCGCCCGGGAGAGTTTGCAAGAAGAATTGATTTTCTTCTTCGCACATTTGACAAGGATGCCGACAAAAAGGCTGTTATCATGGGCTTTGCTTCTGTTGCAAAAGATGTATCGTCTACAGTACTTTTGCAGGTAAGAGAACATTTCATTAATAAGCTTGATGGCAGTGATGACATGAGAGTATTTTTTCCAAAAGGAAATCTCGCAAGATCATATTACATCAAGAATGATAAAGCAGAGACTATTCCTGAAGATGCAATGATAATGGTTATTGCTGTCTGCGAGAATGCGCTTGTCAATATATATGGAAGTAGGGCATTTCTTGGAAAAGTGTATATTGACAAGGCTCTTAGAAACTACACAGTACCGTTTTCGTTAAGAAGCGCGGGCAAGACAATGACCGCTGTTTCAAGAGGCTCACGTATTGCAATAGACGACAGTGTAAAGATTATCAGACCATTCATCTGGTGGACTAATACCAAGAATGATATTATTGATGTTGATCTGTCAGTAGCGGTTTTTGCTGATAACTGGGATTGTCTTGAGCATGTGTCATACTCAAACCTTAAGTCAGAGAAGTTTGGAATGTACCATTCAGGTGACATTACAAACGGCGGACCTGTTGACGGAGAGGGTGCTGCTGAGTTTATTGACCTTGACATTGACAAGGCTTTGGGGGCAGGTGCAAGATACGCGGTATTTAACGTGTATAATTTCTCGAATGAGCTCTTTTCAAAGATGGAGCATGCAGCTTTTGGCTTTATGACAAGAGAGAACATGGAAAGTGGTGAAATCTTTGAACCGTCTACAGTAAAACAGCGCATGGACCTTGCATCAGCAACTACCACATGCATTCCGGTCATCTTTGACCTTAAGGAGAGGGTATTCATCTGGTGTGACATGGCACTTACTGCTGACCATGTAAGAGCTGGCTATGGCGGCATCAATGTGGAGAGCAATCTGCCATCAGTAGTTGTTACCTGCAAAGCCATGGTTGATGTTAAAAAGCCTAATTTGTATGACCTGTTTACGTTCAATGCAACGGCAAGGGGCGTTATTACAGATAACCCGGACGAGGCAGACATAAGATTTGGCCTTGATGATAATTGTGATGTAAAGCCAAGCGATATTGACGTTATCGTTGGTAAATATTTGTAAGAATCCTTTTGGGGAGGGGCTTATAGGGAGTGCGTAATTGCACTCCTTATTTTTGTGTAGAAACACATTTTTTAGAATTTCTTGTAAAAATGTATACAAAATGTTGTTATACATGTTGAATTAGCTACTATATATTGTATAATTAGTTTGTGAAGCACAAAAATTCATATATATACTTTAAAAAATTAAACAATAACGGAGGAAAAAAATATATGAAAAATTTATTAGAAGTTTTTAAAAATGAAGAGGTCTCATTAAACGATTTTCTTAAAGCGTCAAAAACAATAGTATTTAAGCTTTTGATTTTTATCGCAGCATCATTGATATTTAATATATCTTGCGACGAAATTAAAGATTATTTGCTTATACCACGTAATGCAGAAATTGCGCATAATTTTATCATATGCGCTTTTATTGCGTATGCAGCTCAGGCATTTTTATGGAATCATATTGTAAATCATTCAAAAAAGCCTGAAGAGTGGATTGGTTTTCATGTTGTTGCATATAAAATTGTAACTGCAATATTATATATTGCAGCAGCAATAGCATTTACATATGTCTATTCTGGAACTACAGATCATTTTATAATGATATTTGCAATAGCATCAGGTGTCATTATGATTATAAATGCTTTTATTTCTGCTGTTCAACATGTACAGTATGATCGTCAGAAGGAAAAGTCCAAAGAAAAGGAACCTACAGGAATGTCCATAGGCAACAAACGTGTTTTCTATGGTGATAAGGTCTGCACATCTGATGGCGTTGTTTATTATGTTGCAAAATGTATTATTTATCAAAAACCAACACTTTGTAAAGAAAATGAACGCTATTGGGTTGCTGACCCTTGGAAGTTTGAACATATGATCAAAAATCATGAGCTCTCTCTTATTGAAAATTAAACACTAAAGAACAGCTATTAACGGCTGTTCTTTTTCTTTGCCTCCAAAAACCATATTCATACTGTTACTAATAAATTGTCATATAAATAAAGGAGGAAAAAATTATGGCAACAATTAATGGATATGGATTAGAGTTAACAACAGCAGCTGGTTTTTCTTTTGAGAAGTATAAGAACTTCATCAAAAATCATGTTGCAAGCCTCGAGGAAAAAGCTGAAAAGTCTGATGCAGCTAAATGGCTACTTAATGGATGTAATAGGTATTTAGCATCGGATAATTTAAAAGATGCTGATACATGTTTGAATTCCGGCATTATTACACCGGCAGCATTCCTTTCAAATATTATGTTTCTTGAAACGGGTATCAGATTTTCCGCTTACAATGATGCAGAGGATTATGATGTTTCAGCAGGCACTGTTATGTTTGAGGAGAATTTCCCATGGCTCATGACGGAGTTTGAACGCAATATGACGAAGCAGGTTCTTGACGACATTTTTGCTAAGTATATTGTTGAACTTGGCATGGACATTAGTCCTGACAATATCTGTGTTGATACAGACATTTAGAAAGGGGGAATATCCATGACAAAAGTAATTAACATCGAAGCCAGCAAATATTCTATTGAATATAATCCGGCTAAACAGTGGGACTATCGTATTAAGAGAGGCAGTGAGGACCTGTCAAAGGTTCTTAAGACAAATGTTATGAACGATTTGGTCTTTTGTCTCACTGAAAACCTTGAAAAAGGCGTTGTCCTTGAGGGTATCACTGTAAGCGAAAGACCGGCAGAGTAAACGAAAAATAGACTGGTACATTTGTATCGGTCTATTTTTGTATGTAAAAACTCCATATTTATCCTGTATTTCATTAACAAAATAAAATATAAAGGAGGAACTGCTTATGAAGTACTATGTTAGAACACAGACAACCGTCAAGGAACGTGACCGTGGCAAATGGTGGATGGACAGCGATATGATCTGCCCGAAAACTATTGAAGCTGATAATCTGCCACAGCTTCTTGAACTCTACAGAGAGGCAGTATCGGATATAGTAAGCATATCAGACAATGCACTTAAAAATAAGAATGCCATGTATGTTGACCTGCCAAATGGCGAGTACAAACAGGTTGGCTATGTTATAACGGGCAAGACTTATTTTGAGGACCGGGACATTAATTACTCAAAGGAGCATTATATCGACATGTGGATTCACATTGATGAACTACGTGATGTAGACTTTTCTGAGTGCCCGGGTAATTCGTTATAAACACATAAGAACATCTGATTTTTCAGGTGTTCTTTTCTTTTATGTGTACAAAATCCAACTTTATTATGATTTTTATATACAAAATAATAATAAAGGAGGATGAAAATATGAAAATCAATAAAGTGTTATTAATTCAGCAGGTCGAGGAGAACAAAGTAAGGTATATTTTTGAACTTGCAGATATGCCAAGATTCGTCAGTAACTGTGGATTGTATTACCCTGTAGAGGCAATTCATTATGCAGCATCCATTGACATAATTGATGAGCGTATTGTTGGCCAGTGTTTATTTAATGTATGTGATGTGACTGGGCATATTCGTGACTACAAATTTAGTTCAGAAGAGGCTCGTATCACCGCTGTTGATGTGCTATATCGTTTTATAAACAGAATGGCACCGGTGTTTCCGATTGTTGGCAATAATAAAACTTATACCTTTGATGAGTATGAGGATCTTGTAAAGACAATTGTTAGATTCTCTTACATTCCGTCACCGCTTATGACATTCGGGGTGCCATTTGGTGTTACATATACTGGCGGAACCGTAACAGACATCAGGGGTTTCTCTGACAACACTCTGTTTACAGGACTTCATGGTGAGTATATGCTTAAGTCTGGTAACAGACTGTACGTAGAATGCGGGCATTTGGGAAGCCTTTCTGTACCAGCAATTAAGAGCTGCTGGTCAAGCCATAAAATTAATGACAATCCGCAGTCGTGGACATTCATTGTCTCTAAAACAGAGCAGCTTCAGGATTATTCAGGTGACAATCTCAAAACTCGTATTGAGGACAACTTAAAGTCTGGCGGAGTAAATGCTGACGAAGTATGTGCACTTCTTGAGAAATACAGCGGATACTTTGATGTCTGCAATGATATTCTCAAGGTATTTGCAAAACAGCCAGCAGAACCTGTTGAAAAACAGACTGTTACAAAAGAGGTTACTCTTGATGCCATGCAACAGATAGTTTTGAATGCTGTGTATTCCATGGACTCTGATAAACTGAAAGAAGTTTATAAAGACGTTTATAAAGACTTTAGACGTTATATCACGGTTCTTAGAGTAAAAGTTTCTTTTAACGAACATATCTCAATGAAGATTGTTCTTAATGTTGATAATAAGGAAGGAGCTTTTTATTCTTATGCAGTATGGTTCTGTGATGGTGAAGAAATGGTTCGGTCATCTATCCGGGATCAGTTTCTGGGTGAATGGAAGATTACTTATGATAATGTCACATATAAGGCAATTGTTTGTAGCAGAGAGTTGTAAACGAATAGGAGCATCTGATTTTCAGATGCTTTTATTTTGCACAAAACTCATATTTATTCTGTAATTTATTATTGATTATAATATAAAGGAGGAAATATTTATGAAGCTACAATTATTGCCATGGCAGAAGAGCAAAGAGGAACTTTTGAACAAATGGAATGAGATTAATGGAAGCTGTTGTCCATGCGGAGAGGCAATGCTTATCAGTCCACGAAAAGAAGACATCCTGCTTGTGATGTTCAATATTACGGATGTTTTTGATCGTGACGACGAGGATGAGGATGAAGATGAGGATAAAATCCAGATTTCTTATTCTGTTGGCTTCTATGAGGGTGGAGATGACTTGAGTGCTGATATTGAAACCTATGACGGCGGTTTTGTAAGTTATCTTGCCAACAAAGGTACAGGTCTTGAAATCATTGTACAGGAACTTGCCGATTTCTGCGATGATAGAGATGAGACAAGATTTGGCGAGAATTATTATATTCTTGACATGAGGTAAATAAACAAAAAGAGACCGCTTGCTGCAGTCTCTTTTTTTAATTTTTCTTTGGACAAAAATCGAATTTGGAATATTATATCTGTGTAAAGTGATTTTTACACTCATAGACATTGCGAGGTGTTTCGCGAAAAGGCACCTCGCAAGCACACCTCCTTTATATGAAGATAGCGGCAGCCGGGGCGAAATGGCTGCTGCATTTTTTTTGCAGAAATTTGTGTCAATATCTGGACAAAATTAAAAAATGGAATACTATATATAGTGTAAGGAACAATTGTAGTCATAAACTCCTTACGCTTCCCGTTTTCGTTTTGCGGGAACCTCCTTTATTATATTTATATAGCGGTAGCCTGATCGGATTCAAGGCTGCCGTATTTTTTTGATATTTTTTCATAATTTCTTTGGACAAAAATTAAATTGTAAATATTATATAGATGTTATATTTAACGGTTTACCATAGAAAAGAGGATTGGAAAGCAAAAGAAACAGAACGGTTATTAGCAAAATATATAGTTAAGTAAACTGAAATTTAGTAACCGAAAAAAGCCGCATTTTATGCGGTTTTGCAATCAATATATAGCGAATTGCCAACGATAAAACACTATATACAGTATGTCTGAAGGAGGTATTTTATGAAATTAAGAGACATTGCTAAAAAGATAGACAAGTCTAAGAAAAATCAAGATGAAGTTGATATTTCTAATATAAGCGAAGAATTAGATATAAATTTTTATGGTTGGATTGAACAAGATAGACTTGTTTGTTATTGGATTGGCAACTGGTATTGTACAGATTCTTGGGTTGGCTACAGAATGTATTTTCTTGATGATGAACCGGTAGCAGTTTCTACTCAAAATGGAAGAAAGTCAGATGAACAATTTGAATGGTTCAGCAAAGAAACTGCTTGTAAAGTTAGAGATTATATTTTATCTATCATTCCTAAAGAAGAGTTAAGCATTAAACTTTGCAGTTTAGATGATGATATTGGAGATTCTTACAAGATTTCATTTAACACTCAAGTATTGGACTGGTCAAGGGCAAAATATGAAGGCGAACCTATTGAGTTCATAGAAAGAATTAGAGAGAATCCTGATTATGGAATCGACCAAAAATCAAGAGTAAAACTAAGTTCTGGCGAAGAAATTATTGTAGATATAAAAGATTTAGACTTCGCATTTTGTTTGAAGAAGGATGGAGAATAAACTATGAGAGCAGAACATAATTGTCATCTATGTAAAAAAGAGTGGCTTGGTAGATGTTTTGGTAAGTATCATGGTAAAGATGTTTCAGTAAATGATACACCAGTATGTGATGAATATGAGTTTGGTGGCAGTGAAGAAAAATTAGGGGCAATTAGGTATGCTGAGTCAATTGGAGTTACTGAATTGCCGGATGATTGGAAAGAGAATTTGGAGGATTAATTATGGATAAAATAAATGGATTGATTGGTTTATTAGGAGAAGATAATCAGAACAAAATCAAAGAAAAGGTAACGGATTTTATTATCGAAGCCATTGAAGATGATATCAAGGAATACGACAGAGAGAATTATATTTTGAATCCAGAAGAGATCATAGACTTTATTCAGGATTGTAAAGAGGAGGCTTTTAAGAAAGTAAAGGACGATGTTGTGAATAATATGGCTGATAAGATTAGATTAAGTTTGAATGGTGGTGTGTAATGAGTTGGATATGCAAAGATTGTAGGAAGCATAAACATAAAAAATGTGATTTTCTTACAAATAAGAATTGTTTCAGACCAACATTATTATATAGATTACGAAAAATTGTTTTCAGATAAAAACCACATTTTGTAGGAGATTTTTGATGTTAAAAAATATTTTTAGAGAGATTAGAAGATTATTTTTTATTAAGCTTGGAAGCTTTTGGGAATGCCATGAGTGCAAACATTGCAAAGAATGTAATAGAGGTGGGGGACTTCTCGCCAAAAAAAGTTAAAAGAAAAGTATGAGTAGTTCAACAAACAAGGAGAAATCTATGAATATAAATCTTGCATCCCTGTGGGATGACATTAAAGACAAAAAGATAGTGGTATATGATTTAGAGACAACTGGGTTTAAATCAAAGAATACCAGAATACTGTCGTTTTCAGCAATCAGGTATCAGGTAAGCGAACATGGCATGGATGAAATTGACAGACGGAACATGTTTTTGAATCCAATGATGACCATTCCTGCATATATCACTGCTGTTAACCATATTACAAATGAAAAGATTGCTGACTGTCCAACGGAATATGAAGCTGGTGCCGAAATATTGAGTTATCTTAATTCAGCAGACTTTGTTTCAGGTTATAATAATGCGAATTTTGATGATGGACTTGTGAATGAAATGGCAAGACGAATTGGTTTTGGCAAGTGGATCCCAAAGAATGAAATTGATGTCATGATACTTGCAAAAGCAGTTCTTACAAAGCAGGATGTGCCAGACTTCAAACTGGGCACGCTGGCAGAATATTTTCATGCAGATGCCGGGCTGGAGTTTCATAACAGTATTGATGACGTAATCGCAACATCAAGGGTTTTGTGGGGACTTGTTAATAAATGCAGGACTGATGAACATGATGAGGGTTCTGTAATTAATACACCGCTTGAAACAGATAATACAGAAGTTTCTGATGAAGATATTTATTCGCAGCATGTAGCAGTGCTTCCTGTTAATGACAACAGCAATTCTGTTTCTGAGCAGGTGAAAGCTGCAGTTGTTGATGAAAGAAAGCCGGTAATGCTCGATCCATCAAAGTGGAAAACCTTCAGTAATGAAGATTTAACTGATGCACCTGTGGAAACAAAAAGTAAAGTAAAAAATGATCCGCTTACGGCAGTACTGTGGGAAAAGAATGGTTATAAAAGGCTTTATATCAATAATTCCCTTAATCATCCGGTCTATTATGATGTAAAACTGCGCAGGTGGCAGTATAATTTTGATGAAGATGAACGCATGATAAGCAGAATAGATGACGAGTATGATGTTGACGAACTTGTCAGAAGAAGAAAATACAGCTTCACCGCGTAAGGAGAGTATGATATGGCAAAGAAACAGGCGGTTTCGGAAGAGGAGAACAGACAATATATTCCGGAACCGGATAAGAGAGATTTGTTCACTGAAAGAATGAACAAAAAGGGATACAAAGTAGATAACAGCAGCGGAACGCCTATAGTGAAATGTAATTCCCGCGAAGAAATGGAAAAAATTAAAAAGGATTTGGGAGATATGTCATTTAGTTTTGGCTTCAGGTTCCCAGAATAATTATTATGCAGGTTAAAATTAAAAAATCAACACTTTTAAAGCATGTCTTTCTTAAGGACATGTCGGTATCAATATCAGCTTTGTCTCTGTTTTCTATTGGCTTTATATGCCTTGAGCGTGGAATAAGGAGCTTGATAGGACTTTATGATGATGGAACACAGTTTATCATGTATTTTACAAGCGGACTTATGCTTACACTTATGGGGTTCATGGAAATAACTATCATCGAAATTGACCTTGAAAATAGAGCAGAAGAGGCGTATGAAAAGAAGAAGCGTATGCAGGAAAGAAAAGCCCGTGAAAGGAAAGCTGCCAAGAAAGAACGTCGTGAGATGGCGGAAATTGATGCAGCAATAGAGCGGCAGAAACAGAAAAATGCCGGGTAAATGTTCATTTCGTTTGGACAAATCCTTTTTTTGTAAATACTATATATATAAGTAATTACAGGAAATGAGATTATCGTTATGTGTTACTATTTAATGTCTACTAAAGTAGATCAAAACTGATTATGCCGCTCATTGAATAAAATAACAAACAGGTAGAAAATTATGGATACACAGAAAACAGTAAGAAAATATTTATGGTATGACTTAATTGCAAATTTATGTTTTGGACTGGTTGCAATGACTCATAATTTAGACAATGTAATAAAAACAGGCACATTAAAGACCGTTACCAGTACGGTTGGCCTTATTAATGTTATTATTTTTGTGATTTTTAACATAAAAAGAAGCAGACTTGTACGCAAATATTATGACAGTGAACTTAACAGGATGGGCATATCTATGCCAAGTGTCGGAGATAAGGATTTTCAAGAACTTTTGGATAAGGCTCAGGAAAAACTTAAATCTTGCTCTGTTGATGGGCTTGCTGACAAGCTGTCTAATGATTATATGAAATATAATCTGATATTCACAACTATAACAATGCTTTTTGTGTTTTTTCAGATGGTAATGTCAATGAGATTTGAACTTTTGCTTGCATTTACAATAGTATTAGAATGCGGATTTATATTTAATATGATTTCAGAGTACAAGTTTTCGCAGAATATGAAAGGAGATGATAATAATGAGCAGAAAAGTTCTCAAGTGGACAAATAAGTACAGCGGCGAGACGGGATATGTCGGAACCGTTTCCAAGAAGAAAGGCTACTTTACAAATGAGCCGGATGTTCTGAAAGCAAAAAAAATATGTAACAGATAAAGCCATTAGTAACGATTTGAAAACAATGAAATCGTTTGGTGAATTTGAAAACAATGATTTTGCTGCCGAAGATCTTATGCTTTAAATAATGCGAGATGTATGATTTGTATCATGCGTCTTTTTTTTTGTATGTATTTGCTGACAAAAATCCATCTTTATCTTGTAGCTAATCAAATCATATTTAATAAAGGAGGAAAAAATATGGAGAAATATGATGAAAACTATAAGGCTGACTGGATCATTACAATTGCATCGTCAGAGGCTAATGGAACTGCTGTCTACAATTTGCATGGAAGTATTGATGATGTAAAACAGACTCTTGTTGCGTTTGCAACATCAGATCGTAAAAACGATGAACACTGTTACGAATATGGCTGTGTGTCTATTGACGATGTCATTGATTCGAGCGATGGATGCGGCTGGCTTTTTTCTGCTTATAGCACATATGATAATTATCATATTGACTATCAGGCCATCAGGGTGGATCATATCCAGCCAATAAGAAGATAGGAGGGTACATTATGAGATATTTATATCATCTAACGAAACCTGAATATCTTGACCAGATTTTGTCAGAGGGGATCAAACCAATCATAGGCGACAACTCAAAGTTTGTTGGCGATATGGTGCCTGCCAGTCATATGTCCGAAAGAAAGTATCTGCCATACTGGAATCTGTTATTGGATAGGCCCGGTGTTTTGCTGAAGATTAATACATCATATCTTTATGAAAGTGAAATTCTGGAAAGGGATTATCATTTTTACAAAGAAAAGATGTATAGCGAGTTAATTCCAAAAGAAGCTATCTCAGTAGCAAATGGGATTAACCTGTCTCTGGGAAATATTGATGTAACCCGTCGGCAGGAATTTAAGCTGTCAATAATAAACAGTGTCAGCAGGATTTGCGAACTTATTGCAAGGTTGGCATCGGATCCGGAAAACGAATATTATTTGGAAGGCTATGAAGATGCAAAACTCTGTGCTACAACAACCAAAAGGATACTGTCTCTTGCTGATTTTACAGAAATCACGCCTAAGAAATTGCAAAATGAGCTGGTTTATTTAGCCGAAAATTGTGGAGCTTATACGCTCTGCGATGTGGATTATGCTAATTTTGATGGTAATGCGCGTCTGTATGAACATCTTCATCGAAAACTTTATGCTACAGAAGACACTAAATGGCTGTACAGCTGGCTTATGTCTAATTATTCCAGTATTTTGGACACTGATACTGGAGGCTGGGGCTGCTAAACAAAAATGGGTGGAAGAATTATTCTTTCACCTGTTTTTTTTGCAATAAAATCCACCTTTGTCTTGTAATTAAATAAATCATATTTATAAAAGGAGGAATTGATTATGATTTTATCGAATTTATGGATGACGCTTCAAAAAATTGAGGCTGCAGGACATGGTGACTACATTGTAAATTTTGCAGGTGCTCTTTGTTTTACGGAAAGAACTCTTGCAGTAATTGAGGAAAATCTGTTTAATACAAGGGCTGTCGGTATAAAAATGGGAGTAGAATTTGGCGATACTGTTTCTGTTTTCTGCAGCAGGATTGAGGCTTTTGTCAAGCTTCATCCGTCAGCAGCAGATTTGCATGTAATGACTGTAAACGGCGTTGAGTGTAATAGTATTGCTTACATTTCTGTCTGCGAAAATCATGTGGGCCTAATGACTTTTGACAATATTAACTCAGACGAATATATCGAGTCTCTCATCAAAAACAGTGAAATTCCATGGCATAAGAAATTTTTTGCTGATGGAATTTCTGTTTACGAGGTTTCATCTACGCCAAAAAGATATGCGCTTGAGTATTCGTATTATGTGAGTATTCTTGACGAGATTGACTCGGCGGAGTTTCTTATTGGCGGCGATGCTGCGAGAAAACAGACGTTTAGAGAAGCAATAAAAAGCTTGTAAAACTGGAAAGACTGGCATTTTTGTCAGTCTTTTTTTTGGACAAAAATCAATTTGTAAATATTATATATGTAGGAATATAAGAAATGGAGGTTCTGTTATGAGTACACTTGATAAATTCAAAAATCACAAAACAGCATATTTGTTAACAAGAAATTGACTTATACCTGAATACGAGAATATTAGTGAAGTTGATATCATATCCGTTGGCCGCAAATATGTAACAATTACAAATAATGTAAAATTTGCTGAGTCTGGGTATGAAAGAAACTGTTTAATTGAGCAGGTTAATTGTGGCTGGTCTAGTTATCTTTTTGCAGTAAAACGGGATGCTTTGGATTATGTAGAGAAGAGACAGATTGTAGCATGGCTTGGAAAGTCCGAAAATCTTCTTAATGATATGTCGCTTGAAAGCTTAAGGCGAGTTAAAAGTATTATTGAGAATGATTTAAAAACAGAAAAGAAGAGTATTATAAAAACAGAGAATCCGGACCTTTGGGATATGTGTCACAGAGGTGATATAGTCTTTCCATCTGCCGTACAGCGATATTTCGAGGTTACGAAACAGACTGCCATAGAAATGTGTGAAAAACAGGTGTGTGACGGAAAATGTGTAGAAGTGTATTTTGTTAAATGTCCAGAATGTCAGAAACTCAGCAGAAAGTATTATAACAGGGAAGATATTCCTGACCATTATACATGCGAGAATGGCTGTGAGGAATGCGAGGATATTCCTGTTTCTGATGACATGATTGTTAAATATTATGAGTGGCAATAGCGAAAGAGAGAACTTGTGAAGATGATTACACAAGGAGATGCAATCCAACTGTTTCGATATAACAATAAACATATTGATGAATTGAGTAATGACGACAGGCTTCGGATTGCTGACTGGATTGAAAAACTGCAAAAGTATGAGTAGCCAGAAGAAGCAGTGAGAGGAGGAAACTGATATGTCAAGAACAACAGATTTGGAAACTCGCATGAAAACTTATGAGAATGTTCCCAAAAATAAGCTTATGAGACGCTGTCCTGTGGCAATAAGACTGGATGGCTGTCATTTTAAAAGCTTCACAAAAGGCTTTGATAAGCCGTTTGATAATGTTTTTATGAAATCTATGCAGGAAACTATGAAATATCTCTGTGAGAATGTACAGGGATGTGTAATGGGATATACGCAGTCAGACGAGATTACGCTTATTCTTGTGGATTATAAACATCTTAATTCAGAAGCATGGTTCGATGATGAAGTGGAAAAGATATGCAGCGTAACAGCGGGCATGGCATCCATGGTATTCAACAGGATTTTTTGCGAGAATACTAATGAGTTTATCGGTGAAAATGGATACCCGCATGTGCAGATGCTGAAGAATGAAAAGCTGGTTAATGCATATAAACGAGCTCAGAAACAGGGTGCATACTTTGATGCCAGATGTTTCAACATTCCCAAAGAAGAAGTGACAAATCTTATTTATTGGAGACAATGCTGTGGACACCGTAATGCAATACAGGCAGCAGGATGCGCATATTTCTCAAGCAAAGAGCTTCATAGGAAGAATGGTGACGAAATTATCAAGATGCTTAGAGATAAAGGCGTTGAGTGGTCTGCATATTCAAATGATGCTGTATGGGGCAGCTGCTGCGTAAGAAATAACAGGCCGGGAATTATGCCTGATGGCAGACGTGTTTATTATATGTATGACAGAGATAAAAGAGAAAGGGCATGGATAATTGATCATCATATTCCAGTGTTTACCGGCGATGGAAGATTATATATCAATGCGCTTGTATATACAGAAAGTGAGGATTAATTATGATAGGAAAAAGTAATATAGCTGATTGCGACGAGAACTGCAAATATGAAGGTCTTTATGAGACGTATAAAAATGTGTATGATGATATTCGAAAGAAATTTATTTCTCAGACGATTGTAATATTGTTCGCTGCGGTGTTATTCACGATTACGGTTGTATATCTTTTATATTGCAGGATAACTGGTAAATATAATGACAACTCTAATCGAGCTTTAATGGCTATGACAATGACAATAGTTGTTACTGGTCTGTGGTCATCTGCAATGATTTTGCCGATAATAGCAGAAGGAAAAAAGCTTTTAAAAGGATATAAAATAAGGCTTTCAAATATTGCGGCTAATAAAATTGCAGAGCATGTATATCGAATACAATCAATTGAAGATATTAAAAATGAAAATATATTTACAGACGAAGGACGTCTTAATAAAAGAGAAAACATATTGCATTGTATTGATGGCAGTGGAAACACAATGGATGTGTATATTGACCCAAATAAAAGCTATTGGTTTGATGAAAATGATAATAATATTTTAAGCACAGACGGTATTGTTTCAGAATTGCTTTTTAGTGATGACGGTGAAACCTCTGAAACGGGTGTCATAAAATACACTGTTAATGATAAAACGGTCTATATAAAAGAAGTAGCTATAGAAGAAATATATGAAAGCGAGGACTAATTGTGGCAAAGAAAATAAATAACAATGCGGCATTTCTTGAGAAATTCAAGGAATGTGAGCAGCTTATTCGCCAGACCTATGGCGATGATAAAAATTTCAAATGGTTCGAGGATAAAATGAAAGACGATGGCGAGGACCAGATGTCGCAGAAAATGTATGTATGCAGGGTATTGCGCAACTATATGTCGCATAATCCGGATGGCGGATTCTTCATTGACATATCAGACGCGATGGCTGATTTTCTTGATGATGTGAAAACAAAAATATCAGGAGACATCAGGACATGTAAGGATGAAATGTCAGTTGTAAGAAAGTTTTACACGCTGCACAGTACGGTCAGCGAGATTGCTGTAGCGCTTAATAAGCTTGTGGCTGTGCCGATAGTTGATGAAGATAAGAATATCATTGCTTTCTGTACCGATGAGACAATCAGATGCGCCATTTCTAACGGAGCAAAAGCTGCTGACGAGATTGCCTTATGTAAAATAAACCAGCCAGCATCGGAAGTTGTGGCAGCAGTGGGTGATACATATGATTCTGCAATGGAAAAGGCAGAAGCAATGAACAAAAAGATAATCTTTGTTGCTGACGACAGGCGTCTCAGGGGCATTATTAATTTAAAATAAAGTGTAAAAGGAGAACAATATATGCTGCAAAAATATTTACAGCTCTTTGAAAGGGCATTTGAAAAATTAACATCATTGGGAGGAAGCAACAGTACATGGTCTGACTATTTTACGACTGTTGGTACCGAGTTTCTTGTACTGTTGCTTGGAATTGTGTACATTGTTGCAATTCTTGCGATTATTTTCATTCCGATATTTGGCAATAGGAAAGTTGTGCAGAAGATTGCAAAGAATGATGCTTACAAAAAGGCACAGAAACTGGGAACAAAATGGTATGAGTTCAGGAAGAGAATCAGAGATATTATTGTTGACATAGAGACGAATGGATATAAATATACCTCTGGCCCTGATTTGGATAGTGAATTTAGTGGATACAAATATGATGCTGATCTTGATACTGAGCTTAAAAACGTGCTTAATGAATACAATATTACAAAATATACGTCCTTCGTTAAGAATGAAACCAATGACAAAAAAAGAAATTTGATAAAAAAGCTATTAACGAAATGATGAAAGAGCAGCATCTGGATTGGTTGAGCTGGAATGAGAATAAGGGTGACTGGACATCATGTGGCGATTTTAATGAATTAGGTAAGATTGATAATTATGATAAACTTTGCAGAAAGTTTTTTGCTAAATGCATTGTCGCCTGCTCAGCCATCATGATTGTGTATGCAATCTTTGTCATTCCACTTGTACTTATGCTTTTCAAATAACAATATCACAGGCTCATGCTTTCAGTGTGGGCCTGTTAGAAAGGAAACGGATATGATAATCACAAGAAGAATTGAAGATACGACGCTGAATGTTCATGTTGACGATATTCAATTTGAGAAAATCCAAAGAAAGTCAAAAAAATATAAAAAATCCAGTGAACTCATGAAAAAGGTATGTGAAAAGGCCTATCATATCATGAATTATGGCGATGACTTGGAACTGGTTTCGTCGATATGGGCTCTTTTTAGTTTTGCTGTAACTCTGGCAGCAATTGTTCATTTTCATAAAATTATGAATATGGCATTGCTTATAACAATTATATTGGGCAGCACTATATTATATTTTGGCATTATTTCATATTTTGAGCATCGGTTTTTCAACTATGGATATTATTTGGCAGAAGAAGCATTAAAAGACCTGCTAAATGAAAACATTGTTCTTTGCTTCAGGGATTCAGATAGAGATGTTGTAGATATTAAATATATAAAAGGTGTTGATCCGGATGAAAAACTTCTGGAAAGGCATTATGCATATGGTGAATTGGGCGTGGATGAATTGAGATTTTGGTTTGTATCTCATAAAAATGTTCGTAAGACCTATGATTTCAGATTGGTTACGGGTAAACGAGGAGAGTTTTGGTTCGACTTAATGAATAAAGAATAATTTTTATATATGCAAAAAGGCCCTGAAAGTAATGGTTTCAGAGCCTTTTTGTGAATATTAAAGTCTTAGTCTTAGTTAGACTTTATAATTTTAGCTTATTTGCTTTCATATGTCAAGCATTAGCCGATAAGAATACTAACAGAAATTACAAAATCCATCTTTATTCAGTAACCATATTAGATATTAATAAAAAAGGAGGACAAAAATATGGCATACGATATAAATCCATGGGCACAGAAGGAAGCCCGTAAACATCAGGCGGCAGCTCATACACAGTTAATGGATAAACTGTATTCGCCGGAGATTGATACATGTTCAGTTAACACAAAAACCTATTCAGGTGTTGTGTCGATGCATCATCCACAGACAGATGCAAAATGTGAGATTGTACTGCTTGATACTGACACTGTTTCAGCCGCAAGAAATAATGCAGAGGGAAAGATCGCTGTACTTAACTTTGCATCTTATAAACTTCCCGGCGGAATGTTTATTGAAGGATCCATTGCGCAGGAGGAAGCTCTCTGCCATGAATCATTTCTGTATAATGTTTTAGGACAGCAGACGAACTACTACGCGTGGAACAATAAGAATAAAAACCGTGCAATGTATACCAATCGCGCATTATATTCGCCGAATGTTATTTTTACACAAAAGGATGGCAGTAAGGACTTTGTGTGCGATGTGATTACCTGCGCGGCACCAAATTTTGCATCAGCAAAGAAGTACATGAACGTTTCTGCTGCAGAAAACTCCAGCATACTGGATGACCGCTGCCAGTTCGTGCTTGATGTCGCTGAGGACAATAAGGTTGATACACTTATTCTTGGTGCATGGGGCTCTGGTGTATTTGGTCAGGATGCTGAAGAGGTTGCCCGGTTGTTTATGAAACACTTGAATCAGCGAGCATACAGCTTCAAAAGGGTTATCTTTGCTGTGCCGAAAGGTGTTAATGGCAATTACCGTAAGATGGCGAAAGTGTTGCAGTAAACTAATTAAAGACTCTGGGTTTCCGGAGTCTTTTTTTTTGTGTTCTAAAACTCATATTCATATTGTTACTAATAAATTGTCATATAAATAAAGGAGGAAATAATTATGGCAGAAACGTTCAATAAGGAACTTGCGGCAAAGGTTAAAAACGTGCAGGAGGATCTTAAAGCAGATGTCTGTACATGCTGCGAAGAAAAGGCTTGCAATGGCTGTTTTATTGGCGACATGACAGAGGCATACACTTTAAGGACTGAAGTTGTTCTGGAGCAGGAGGAACTGGATTTCATTAACCAACTGTTGTCAATGACCGGAGATGAAATTTACGAGAAGTATGGTCTCAAGCGAGATGAGACTATTGTCTATACCGCTGTTTTTCCGGATGGAATGCAGGCTGATATTAAGCTTGTTATCTGTGACGAGGAGCCTTATACAGAGGCTGTTCTTTTTGATAAGAACGGTTTTCAGAAAGCGTATACTGATCCAGAAGATGAGTATACAGGCGATTGGGAACTTGAATATGATGATGTCAATTATGTTGTCACCGTCAAAGTAAAGAAACCGGTTGGCTATAGGTCTAATGACATCTTCGGCGATGGTTACAGGGATGCTGTGGATGTCATGGCTCATGAGATATTTAACCTGTGGAATTCAGATATTCTTGATACCCTTGCTGATGGTGTTTTAAAAGACATGGATATAGCAGAATATTTGAAGCTCTTGTCATTTGACATCAGCTCTCCTAAGGCTGTGTATTTTACTGACATTCTTGAGGAAGAGGATAAGTCTGTTGCAGAAAATAAAGCAAAAACCTTTGTCAGGGAAATTCTTGATGCAGTAAAAGAGAAGACTGGCAAGGATATTAAGTATGTACTGTGGCTCTCTGACAGCGTTGATGATGTCATTACTGAATACGAGCTTAATGATTCCATTACAGAATTTGATGAGTATTCAACTGCGGACAGCGTCGTTTTATCGGACATCGGCAAGGGCGGCAAACTCTTTGGCTATGAGAAACTGCCTGCTGCAATAAGAACTGTTAACAGGAAAATGGAAACAATTTAACAAGTTAAACAAAAAAAAGAACTTCTTGAAAGAGTGCGTTTTGTTGTTAATATTGCGGCAGTTATGGGGGTAAAAACTCTTATTGCCGGAGCATGTGGCTGCGGAGTATTTGGGCAGGATCCAAAGACCGTGGCAGAGTGCTTTAAAACAGCACTTGTAGAGACAACTGGTATTGATACAGTTATATTTGCTATTCCGGGCAGCGGAAACGGAAATCTTGAAGCATTTCAAAATGCATTCTAGTAAACAAAAAAAAACAGCTGTTTTTCAGATGATGGGAAGACAGCTGTTTTTTTAATAAGATTTACGCAAAATAAAGGTCGTGTGAGAAAACGAGAGTTTTTTCATGCGTCCTCTTTATAATACGGCTTCGGTCTCTATTTACTTAAAGCAATAACAGCTTTTCTAAGAGCTTCAGTTAACAGAGTCTCTCTGTGCAATTGATCTTGATCATTGGCATTAAGATACCTATTTAGCACATCCATATTATAATCAGCAAAAATATATTCAGTTATGATTTCTTTTGCAGTGTTGTTGTCCATATTCATAATGTCCTTTCTGATAAGCTCTATTTATAGAGTAAATCCCTCTTTTTCAAGTATCTCCTTAACATCCAGTGAGCTGCTGCATTCTCTGCGCACATTAAGAAATTTGTTTGAAAACTTTCTTAATTCCGGCAGCAGTACATTAGCCATTTTCTCTGCCTGCTCATGGTTGAGCTGGGCTTTTCCTGCCTGTGTTTTACAATATTTGTCATAAGCCTTTTTTGCGTCGGCAAGTTTGGCTTCAAGTTTATTTCTGTTGCACTTTTCCTCAATTTCTTTTCGGCGCATGAGATATGTTATCAGCTCCATTGGCTTTGAGTACCAGTTGCCAACAGCATATCTGACCTTTGCACTTATTGACGGATTTTTATTGTCGAGGAAATTCTGTAAGCAGACGTATTGATTATGTGACCAGCATTCAAAAGATTTGATTTCCGTTTTCTCATACCATGATGTGTCAATGTATATGCAGGTTTCAACGCTTGTTGGTATCTGAACCACAAAGCCGTATAAATGACACTGCACGGCATTGCAGCCGACAATAATATCCTCAGCATCCGGGAATATGGATTTGGTCAGTGCGCTCATGGCAGCTTTCGATGTGCGCAGTGGTGTCAGTGTAATCTTGTGCCAGGTCTTTTCATTTACAGGTTTTGAAGTGTTTAAACTTCGTACCAATGTCAGTAGTTCCGTTTTCTCATTAACAGCATCCTGAAGCATTTCCTCTGCTTTGTTAAGTTCTTTCTGAATATCTGTCATAGTTTTATCTCCTTTGTCAGCCCGCCAGCATTTTATGTCTGTTTGAATATTTAAGCGGAAGAATAATACTATCTATTTTAGTAGATATTTTTCAAAATCAATACGGCTATATCTATATTCTTATTTTTTTAAACATTTTTACATATATAATATTTCGTTTTTAAAATCTGTCCAAAAAAATATTAATTTTTGTAAACACATTTATTTTCTCTGTTTCGTTAAGTTTTCTGAATATCTGTCATGGTTTATCTCCTTTGTCAGTCCACCAGCTTTTTGTATCTGTCGGAATATTTAAGTGGAAGAGTAATGCTTAATCCAGTGGTTTCATCGCGTATCAGATTGCGTATCAGAATATAATCTATATTTTTATAGTATATTTTTGTTGTGCCTTTTATATTGAATGATATTGTATGCGGTATTTTTGAGGAATCGACATACAAAAAATCAATATGGTCCTTATTGACTTTAAGTTTTGAAGGAGACTTGGTATCTATATCGGTAATTTCTGATATTATCCAAAATTCTTTCTCTAATACCAGAATGTTGATAATATCTGAAGTACTCATACCCACGTCCGTATATTTGGCAACACCGTAGGTATATCCATAAATACTGAGAGATGTACTGTAGTCAGTAGTACTTCGAGCTATGAACACAAGGCTTATGGCTAAAATTAATAATGACCACCATGAATGAGTATAAAATAAAGCTCTAATACCAAGGACGAGTAATATGATTCCAAGGATACCATCAATCTTATTGACCTTTTTCCTTTTCGTTGCATATTCTTTCAGTTTACCATACTCATCCTGAGTAAGTCTGATATATTCCTTTTTGGACTTATCCAAGTCTTTAAAATCGAAGATTATTTTCTGTCCGTCTTTGTCAATAATTTCCTTATAAAATTCATTTGGAATGTTGCTTATATCCATGTTCTTACTCCTTAATCACATCATCAATTTTTGTAAACACATTACCCAATGTATCAGTAATAATAAGATCTGTTCTCTCGTTAGTTGGAACGTCAAGCGGTTCGTTGTTAACAATTATCAGGTGATCGCCCTTGAAGTAATTAAGAAATGTGCTTGCTGGCCAAACTGTAAGCGATGTCCCGCCAACAATCAAACAGTCTGCGTTTTCAATAGCTGATATTGCTTTTACAACAGTATGATCCGGCAGGTTTTCACCATATAATACGACATCAGGTCTTACAATGGCTTTTTCGTCTTCGCAGTACTGACAGTGAGGCACGCTTTCATCATTGTCAAAGATATAGCTGCCATCATATTCTCTGCCGCAGTTCATGCAGTGACAGTGGGCAGTAGTACTGTGGATTTCATACACAGTTTTGCTTCCGGCTTTCTGATGTAGACCGTCAATGTTCTGAGTAACAATTGCTGACAGCTTTCCCATTCTTTCCAGCTTTGCCAGTACTTCATGCGTGATATTTGGTTTGAATTTCCTTGTATCCATTTTCTGCTTGTAAAATTCAAAGAAGACTTCCGGCTCATGGTACAAACAGGCAAAGCTCAATAAGTATTCCGGTTTGTATTTTGAAAAGTCTACGCCCATATTATTATATAATCCGTCCTTGCTTCTGAAGTCCGGTATGCCGCTTTCTGTGGAAACACCGGCGCCGCCAAAGAATACGATATTATTGCTTTCTTTTATGTATTTTTCAAGCAGGGTGAGCTGTTCGTCTGTAATCATATGTTTTCCTTTCCTTACGGCCATCTCTGATGTGCTAGTTTGTATATATGTCTTTCGTGTATGCCCGCCACGTCTACAGCAATGGTAAGTGCAACAAGCAGCATAATAATTATTATCCACTTAATCATTTCCGCAAGCGGCACAGCGATTAATAATGCGCGTTTGTCTACAATTAGTCTGTGCATCCCGCCGGGTTTTGGTGCAAAGAATATCTGTTTGCAGGTTTTTCGGCAGATAAGTTCATTCACTTCATATTTATAAGTAACGGTATATATAAACGGTCCCGTTTTTTCAACAAAAATGCATTCTGCCTTAATGATTACTGCCTGTCCTCTGATGCTATTTTGGCTGAGATTAAATACCGCAAACAAAATAAGCACAAGCAAGAGAGCAGTGGCAGCAATTAATACTGATAGATGCATCATAGTGATTCTCCCTTTTTGTACGGCTCGTACAGATAAAAAATGTAGTTGTTTTCTTTCGCATTGAAATTTCCTACAATTTTATAATAATCATGATTATGCATATATCTTTTTTCATATGGGATACTTGTTTTCTGCATGATACCATTTTTGTCGAAATAATAGCATTCAAATTTATCATCGGTTTTGGTCCAGCATTCCATCTGAATACACGACTTCTCATCAGAAACTTCCAGCATTTTTTGGGCCATATTGCAAATCCTCTTAAAATATGCATTAGGATCGCAAAGTATTTTTATGGCGCCACATGAAAAAAGCAGTGCCAATATGAAAAATACAATGGTAAGAATTGGTTCATCAAAATATATTGCACATACCATGCCGGTTACGGATATGTAAACCATTACACATGACGCATAGAACAGTCTTTTAACCTTACGAATTTTATCATTTGCAGTTTTAGCTATATTCTTTAATTTTTCATAGCAATTAAGTTCAATCATCAGTTTCATCAAATAATCCCCTTAATTATTCTTTCTGTACGGTTCATATAAGTAGAAAACATAATCATTCTCTTCCTCATTAAGTTTTCCCGCAATCTTGTAGTAGTCATATTTGTGTATATAATTTTTTTCATACGGAATAATAAGTTTCTGCATGATGCCGTCTTTGTCGAAATATTGAAATTCAAAAGTATTGCTGTATTTAAACCAGTTTTCTATCTGCAAGCAGGACTGTTCGTCAAAGTTTTTCTGTATTTCTTGAATCTTATTATAAACGCTAACTAAATATGCACCGTTGTTAGTAAGAATATTTAAGGAACAGCAGAGGAAAATCAAGGTTAGTATTGAAAACACAATAATAAAACTTGTTTTCTTATAACATATTGCATTTATCATAAGGGCTAATGATGCAAAAAATAGCAGACCTGTTACACAAAGCAGTATATTTTTAGTCTTGCGGTGTTTATCATCCATTGCTGTTTCGACTATATCTTTTAATTTTTCGTAATCGTTAATTTCAATCAGTAATTTCATTTTTTCTCCTATTCCGGTATCTCGTATATAACCAATACGCACTCGCCAACGGCTGTTACGGATAAAACTCTTGCATTATTATTCTTGATTTCTGTGTTGATTTCTGACTCCGCTTCCTGCGCACTGTAGTACATTTGACTTTTTTGCGTTGTTTCCTTTTCGGATAACTTACTGATGAGTGCATGAACAAGATCATATCCTAACTGTGTTTCCCAGATATTCATAATGTTTTCTTCCTTTCTTAATTTATCGCTTGAATCATTCTTTTGATCGAACGATTATGAGAATTATTCCCATAATCTGCATGAATACTGCCAACGTGTAGGCAGCCTCTAATGTGCTAACAGATTGTCCCACCATATTTGAGTATTCAATGTTTGGAATGACTCCCACTTTTCCTAATATTACCAGTATTGCACCCAATATAAATAATAAGTATCCCATGATATGTTCTTCCTTTCTTATGGATTCGGCTTTGGCGTTCTTGCATTTACACCCTCTACGCCAAAGAGGGCAGTGCCAATATCTGTTGACAACTGCACAAGCGTAAACACTGTGATACTGACGCCGATTGCTATTAATATGCATCTGCCATCTTTATTTCCAACACGGAAATGATATAGTGTAAATCCTACTGCCATGAGAATGACTCCGGCAATAAGGATGAGTGTTTTAATTGTTAGTGGACTCATTGCTTTTTGACTCCTTTGGTATATCAAGTGTTTTTATCTGCTTATCATTAATAACAATGAGTTTTTCTTCACCGCTGATATTTTTTTGATATTCAAATTCATAATTAATTTCGTTTTCTACGAAATCCCCCTCATCCAGTTCGAATTCAAATTCTGTCGCATCAGGATATTCCTTGGCAATGACATTTTTGACAATGGATTTGGCCTGATTGTTGTATTTATCATAAATGCTTTTGCAATAAAATCCTGAAGCGAGCATGAGCATTCCAACTATAAACAGTGCGATGATTGTTTTAATTCTTTTTTTTGTATTCTCTGTACCTTCAACAATATCAACAATAAATATAAGGATTGAGCCAAGAAAAGCTGTGCCTAGAGTGAGAAGTATTGCCGACGCAATATAAGGCATTGTCGCTGCACTAATTAACTGTTCCATTGTTTTCTCCTTTAGCTTTCTGTTATTTTAATTTTTCCTTTGGAATATCAAGCGTTTTTACATTCTTGTTTTTAGACTGTTCATCTTTAACAGTTATAATGAGTTTTTCTTCATTGCTGACAGTCTTTTGATATTCAATTTTGTATTCAGTTCCATTATTGGTAAAATATCCCGTATCTAATTCAAATCTAAATTCTGTTGCATCAGGATATTCCTTAGCAATAACATCTTTGACAATGGATTTAGCTTGATTATTATATCCACTGTAAATGTTTTTGCAGCGAACACCTAAAGCCAGTAAAATTGCTCCAATAACAAACAGCACCATTATTATTTTTGCTTCTTCTTTGATATTTTCATTTTCAACAACAAATATAAGGATGGCTACGCCAATAAAAGCTCCGCCTAAAAAATAAAGTATCGTTGCTGTCCAGTAGGGCATTGTTGCCGCATTAATTAATTGCTCCATCACTTTCTCCTTTTAGCTTTTTACTAATTATTTTGACGTTGCTTTTGGAATATTGAGTGTTTTTGTCTGTTTGTCCTTATTATCATCAGATTGTTTTTTAACGGATATTATAAGTTTTTCTTCATTTTTAACAGTCTTTTTATATTGGATTTTGTATTCAATATCATTCTCTGTGAAAGAGCCTTTGTCAATACAATAAGAAAAGTCTGTTGCATTAGGATAACTTTCACTGATAACAGGTTTTACAATAGCTGTCATCTGATCATTATATTTGCCAAAAATATTACCAAAATGTACTCCCGGAATAAAAAACAATACTCCTAAAATAAGTATGAAAAATGCTTCTTTACCGGCTGTCATTTCTGAAAGTATAAATATAATGACACCAATACATATAATTCCTATACCAAAAGCCCAAAAAGCTACCATTATATAGTAATAAGGTGTTGCTGCATTAATTAACTGTTCCATTATTTTCCTCCAATTTCACATATTTCTGTAAGAGATTATCAATATGATACTCTTTTAGTTCCTTGTATTTTTCTTTGGTTTCTTCGTTCGTAAGAAAATTAAATATTCCTAATTAAGACAATAACTATTTTAATTTTAGAGCATATACTAATAATGATATACCTAATATCAGCACTGGTATAAAATTACCAGTACAACCTATAATAAGCATACTTATAACTGGAATGATACCTAATCCAAAACAAACGTATATCATTATTAGTATTAAAATTATTTTTTCATTTTTCATAAATATTTACCTCAATAATAATATTTGTATAATTTTATTTTACGTAAGCTAAATACATTAATATAATATCTCCAACAAACATTATGCTAAAAAGAATAACTATAATTATCTTATTTATTAAATCATTCTCGGTTTTTGATATATCTGAGTCTGTACGCTTTTTGTATCTGCCTGTTTCGTCTGTATCAATCATACGGTGCCTCCTTTCTTTCTGCTACATATATAATATTTACAATTGTCTTTTTGTCCAAAGATAAATGAACATTTTTCTTGGTACATTATAAGTATGATAGAAGTTGTGTCTGTTTGTGGCTTTCTATATAAGTTTCTTTTTTTTGCCATTTATTTCTGAAATCCATATTTGTTCTTAAGAAGAAAAATCATACTCTTAGAAATTAATGTGGAAAGGAAAAAGAAATATGGGATTTGATATTGATGAGGCAATAGATGAACAGAATTGGAAAAAGGAGTCATCTGTAAGTTTAAGGTTTACTTCCGAAAATGATTTGGATGAAATTTTTAATCTGATTCAGACAGTCGGCAAAGAAATGGAATGCAAAGATAATGAATTATTTGCATATAGCAAAAATCCTGCGACTTATTTACAAATGCTAAAAACTGGGGTTTGCGCTGTGGCAGTAAGGAACAATAGAATTATTGCATCATTGCTTACACGGCCAGAAGATAACAGAGACGGTGTATTTGATTTGACGGGAATTTCGAAAGAATTTATGCCTAATACCATTGAATTTGTTACATGTCAGGTATTGGAGGAATATAGAGGCAACAAGCTGGAACAAAAACTGATTGATTTCGTATTAACAACATTGAACAAACTTGCTTGTTACAAATATGCAATATGTACAATTTCTCCAGACAATGCAGCATCTTTAAAGTCTGTGGAAAACAATGGCTTTAGAGTGTGTAATACTGCAAAACTTTATGGCGGAAAAACGCGATATGTGTTAATGAAAGAATTAGGTATGAACACTGATGAACCAACAAAGAAATTTGAAAATATAAGCGGAAATGTATTAATAAAAGATCTGCAAAATAAATATGTTTTTTGGGATATTGATGGCACGTTAGCCCCTTATAGGTTTAATAATCACGTTGCGGATCCAAACGGAACAAATAATGGAATGAGCATACAGGAAATTGAAAAAGGCATTTTCTTGGCTAGAAAGCCATCAAGACACATGCAGAAAGTATTAAGTACATGTAATGCAAAAGAAAATATCGTAATGGGACATTGTCAGGTAGAAAAAGAGATGCGGGACAAACAGCCTTGGCTGGATGAGTATTATCCAATGATAAAAGAGCGGCTATTAGTATATGAAGACAAGTCAAAAGCCGACACGATTTTGCAATATTGTAAGAGCCATAATATTAATCTGGATGACGTAGTGTATGTGGATGATGTAATTTCTTTTTTAAGAGAGGCTGAGAGGAAAGGAATTAAGTCATATCATATTAGCAGCTTTTTAGATTGGGAATACCAATTCTAAGGGAGTCGTTCTTTTTTTTTGAGTTTATTATTTATCCGGTAGATATATTTTTCTGCCGGGTATTTTTATTTCATATAGAAGGCCATTCACCATCGACAAATCTATCATACTTATAATGTAAAAAGTTCAATTTGTTTGGACAAATCCCGCTTCTGGAATATTATATATATAGAAAGAAACAAAAAATTCAACAGAGTAATAATAAGAATATGGAGGATTGATATTTATGGAAAAAGTTCCAACACTAAAAGAATTGCTACAGCATCGAAAAGAAGATTATGTAACATCAATTGTTGTTTCTACCAAAAACGATAAAGATTTGTTTAAAGGTAATATATCTGATGTACCAGAAAAATTGTTAAATCTCCAAATTTTTGCATGGGATAAAAGAGCCAGAATATACATTACAATTGAGTAAAGAAAAGGAGTGATTTCATATGTTTACATTATCATCTATGAAAATTGGAATGAAATATCAGGATGTAAGAAATGAAATTATTAAATCAAAAAATCTCATTATGAGGTGTTTACCGGCCTCTTGTAATAGTAATTATAATGTAGTAGAAAATCTTGACACAAAAGAAAAGTTTATGTATTGAGAGATTGTGATACAGGAATTATTACAGATGTAACTACAAATTATTATAAAGCGACTATTATGGGGCGTGAAATAGACAAGTAAACAAGAGTTTCAATAGGAAGGTGAGAAGCGATATGGCAAAGTATTATGGAGATATTCCCTGTATAAAGATAGGGGATAAAATTCATATAACTGTAAATGCAACATCGTGTTTGTGTGGAAAGAAATACACTTATGGCAAACCAACAAGCCGAAATGATTTATCTTCATCAAATATTATATGGAGAGAGTTAGAGGCTGTTTCCTGTGATGTTTGTAAGAAAAAATACAGGCAATGAAACGATGATTTACTGTGAAGGATGGAGAATATTATGAATAACGGACTTTACCATATACAGGATAATAAAATTTATAAGATGTCACTAGATGAACCTATGAAAAAAGATTGGAGTTGTAGCAAGTGACAAAGCAATTATGAACATTATTGATACAGTCACAGAATACATGTACTGTAATTGGGGTGATTGTTGTATGAAAGAAATAACATGGGATGAATTACAAAAAGTGCGTAATGAAATCAAAGAAAACGCAATGAAAATGATTAAAGCAAACTTGGACATGAAACAATAATTTGCTGATAAAATTGAAGGAGATAAATATGAATAAGATGAATCAAATTAAAAAAGAAATCCTTACATCAATGAAGGTAATGGATACAACTATTAAAGAAGTTAAAGAGTCAGAAGAATATAAAATTGCGCAGGCATATAATCAAGGACTGAGGGATGCTATGGCTATTTTTGAAAGGGAAATGAAACGATGATTTACAAGGAAGTGAGGTAAACAAATATGAAACATTTAGTAATATTCTATACGGAAAACGGAGTATGCAGTGCGGTATATAATTTTAAAAATATTCCACCAACTATAGAAGACATAAAAGAAATGCAAAAAGATATACAGAAAACAGAAAGCCTAATTCAAATGCCAGCAATTGTGAATTGGCTACCGATTAGCGATTAAAATGAAACGGAAATTTTTTAGTAATAAGATTGGTAGAAATATTATAACATGGAATGGATTATTGATATTTGGTATTTGTTACATTGAATGATGAGGAAATAAATGAGTATAGTAGAAAGGGCTGATGACAATGAAATTTGTAAAAGCATTAGAACATAACGGAGAATTGTATAAAGTTGGCGATACTATCTGTGCTACATTTAATACAGGTATAGCTGCCAGCGGAACAATAAAAGAATTTGGCGAATATTGTTTTTTCGATGAAGGCCTGAAAGACGGAGTCGAGTTTGGAGATTATACAGTTCCGCTTGACAGCATTGTTGAAATGAAAAAGGTAAATGATATTTCAGATGATAAGACTTGTATTTTGAGTAAGGACGAGGCTGATACATTCAATGCGTACCTTGAAGATGATATAAGAATAGCATTTAAAAATACAGACTGGAATCATATTTACAGAAAAATTGTCGGAAATAATTCGAGCGAATTTGCAGAAAAGTGCATGGAAAATGGACTTGAAATCTAAGTTTCGAGAGGCGGTATATGACGTTAGAAGAGTGTAACGGAAATTGGAATTTTATGTATGAATTCAGAATTGGAGAGAATTGGTATCCATGTAATGTAATCAAATTAAATAATGATCAGGTGTGTATCTTTACGAGAAATGGATCTGTAACGTCAGAACAACGTAAAGACGTAAGAAAAATGAACATAGATTTATACTTACAAACAAGACTAAAAATAATTAGAGATATGGAAAAATATGCTTATAATCATGGATACCATAGTGATATAGAAGATGATTTAATATTGTTTCGTGATTCAAAAGAATTAAGCATTTTGAAAATCTAAGTTTACTTTGATTTGAAGCGAAGGAGAAATATTATGGATGATAAAATACAAGAATTTATAAAAAATAATGCCGTAGGTGAAGGATTCCTTCAAGATTGGTATCAAAATTCAGTGTTAGAAACAGATACACCAGTATGGACAGACGAACATATTGCAGAAATGGTTGGAGATTTTTACCTGATCCCAAGGGAGGTTATTGATGGAAGGAAAAATTAAAAAATCGGACTTGACCAAATTTGCCAAAGATTGCGTGTACGCTCATGAGAAAGCTGTAAAGCTAGAGTGTATAAGCGAAGACATTATGAGAAGTCAGATAGGAAAAGAGTTAATAAATGACAATCAAGGTATTCTCTTAGAGGTATCAAAACGATTTGCAAAATATGCCAGAGAAAGTATGAATGTGGATTTGGATAACGGAGAAGTTCAAAATCTCCAAAATATTCTTAATGCTATAATAGATTGTTGTGAAGAAAATAATTGGTTTGAGTAAGAGTAAGAAATTTAATTTTCCTTTGTTATTAAGGACAAAGAATTTTGTGAGATTATGGGAATTGAGGTGAAATAAATGGAAAATAATTGTAAATTATGTGGTGGAAAATATGATTTCAGAATGGTTAAAATTGATGAATACTTAAATACGACAGGAATTGCCTTTTCAGGAAGTAAAAGACAAGTCAATAATGATGACCGTTTTAGATTTTGTCCTAACTGTGGAAGAGAATTAACTAAAGAAGATTTTGGTGGAGTTGATTTTGACGATAAGTTAGATATGAGAGAAAAGATTGACCGTTTGAAACGCAATAGAGAAGAAATTGCAATGAATTTATCAGAAAATACAGATTATTATTCCTTTCTTCAAGGTTTTGATTATGTGATTGATAAATTATCATAGAAAATGAATTGACGATTTCAAAAGTTTCATATAGAAGATTGCTCGTCATCGACAGTTCTATCATACTTATAATGTAGAAAATTCATTTCGTTTGGACAAAGTTTGTTTCTGGAATATTATATATATAAAGAGGCAAATGAATAAAATCCAGTATTTTCTAATGTCTGTAAGAAAAACAAAAACAGCGAATTAACTTTTTTTAAAGGTATTTATTATTAAATATAAGTGATAAAATTTCAAGTGGAGATTATGATATATGGAGTATAAAATTCTTGAAGAAAATATGGACCGGCTGGAAAAGAAACTGAATAAAATTGCAGCCAAGTGTAAAAAGTATGGAAATGAGTTTGTATACGAAAAAGTTGGGGAAGAATATGCTGAGTATAAAGATGAAAATGGAAGTAAATATACGGTTAAATATATTATTGTCAATGTTGAGGGCAGGGCAGTAATCAATAACTGGAAATTCATTGCAAGTGTTCAGCATACAGAAAAAGGAAACATAATCAAAAAGTGCTGTGAGATTGAAGTGCCAAAACGGTATTACACAAGCGAGCCAGTCTGCGAACACTGCAACAGCAAAAGGAACAGAAAAGACACTTATATCGTGCAGAATACCGAAACAGGAGAGTTCAAACAGGTTGGCAAATCCTGTTTAAAGGACTTCACCTGTGGCATGAGTGCAGAGGGAATTACCTGCTACATTAGTTTGTTTGATACGCTTATAAAAGGCGAATACATTGAGGGCGGATTTCATCCGACAATATACATTGAAACTGCTGAAGCCATGCGCTACATAGCCGAAACAATAAGATGCTTTGGGTATATAAGTTCAACTGCCGAAAGAGCAACAAAGCAGAGAGCAAGAGAGTATTACGAAGCGGACCATGGAATGATGGGCGGAGTTTTTGCAAATATGACTAAAAAGCTTCAAAATGAAATGAGACGTGCTTCATTTGATGCAAACTCAGATGAAACAAGAGAACTTGTAAACGATATTCTTGTATGGATGAGCAAGCAGCCGGAAAGCAATAATTATTTTCATAATCTGAAAACGGTTTGCAGCTTGGAATATATCACGTTTAGCAATTTTGGCCTGCTTGCAAGCGTATTCCCTGCGTATGACAGAAGTCTGGAATATGAAGAACAAAAGCTTAAGGAACAGGAAGCTGGCAAAGTTTCTGAGTATGTCGGAAATATTGGTGACAGAATAACGGTTCAGATAAAAAGTTTTGCAATAGTTACATCATGGGAAACGCAATATGGACTGACTAAAATCTTTAAAATAGTTGATGCCAACGGCAATGTGTATACATGGAAAACAAGCGGCGGTCTTGCAGACGATGCAATAGAGATTGTTGGAACAGTGAAGTCGCATAATGAATACAGGGATGTTAAGCAGACAGAGCTGACAAGAGTAAGAACAACGCACAGGGCTGACAAGGAAAATGAAGTCTGTAAATCCAATGAAGTGGGTGATGTGGATGATGTATGGTCTATTTTTGAAGAATAATGATATAGGGAATAAGACTAATGAGTAAATGGGCTCAAAAATAAGATTGGAGAAAAGGGAATGAGCAAAAATAATTATGAAAAATATGCAGAAACAAAGCAGCAGGAATTGTTGCATAAAGAGAGAAATTTACAACAGGCAATTAGTTGTTTAAGGGATAGACGGAAGTTCGCATCATTACAGTGCATTGACAGTGCAATAGATTTCGTTGCCGATTTATATGATTTATCCATTGACGAGGTGAAACGAGCAATGGATGGCGAAGAATATTGGTGTATATAAATATTGCATTTCATTAGAAAAGAGAAAGTGAGGAAAAATTAATTATGAAATATTCAGAAGAAAGTTTACGGAAATATGTAAAAAAGTGCTTTGAAGATGCTTTTAAGGCAGAAAATCGCCATTATGATGAAAAATCATGGTCTTTTGAATGGATTATAATAAAAAATGACAAAGGTATATATCAGTTATATCCAATCGTTCAATGTAAATATCAACGTGTGTCGAGACGGGTATGTTACAGGCTGAAAAATAATTTGCATAAGAATTTTGGACTGTTATATGAAAATACGGATGACTTGAGATGTTTATTTTATGAAGATGGACAAATTGATTATAATTTTACACAAGCCATGTTTCAAACACAAAATGGAAATATTTCATTAAGTGTTTTTGATGAAAATACAAATCCTTATGAAAATGAGAAAAAAGGACAATGTATGATTGGTAACACATTTGAGAAATTGTTATTTAATTATTGGGAATTAAATGCAGATTTATATAATGAGTTACCTGAAAACGATACAAGACGATATTTACCACAATTCATGTCAAAAGACTGGAATACTTTTAAAAAATTATATAAAAATACATTTGGAGAAGAAGTTGGTAGTAGATATGACATTGCTTGTAGTTCAGGTATAAAACGCATTTGAAATCGCATTTACTAGGGAAAGGAGACAAATATGTATAGAGTTGAATGGATAGATATTGATGGAGAACTAAAAGTAATGAGGGGCTTTAAAACAAGCGAAGAAGCCCATGAGTGGATTAGAACGCATCATTTTGATATGGATTTTGAAATGCCGATGGTATTCTATGATGGCGAATAATATATATTGGAGGAATCAAAAATGAAAAAGCCAAACATTAGAGTATTCGGAGAAATAAGTATTGCACATGTGGAAAAGAGAGGTTTGTTTTCATATGTGGTTGTAAGGGACTTTGATAAAAAGGTACTTGCCAAATCTTTTTCATTTAGAAAATACATAAACGATACTATTCGTACAATGTATACAGGAGAATATTACGCGACAGGCGATTACATATTGGTTGCTGACACTGTAAATGGAAACAAAGAAATTTATAGATGGCATTGAAACTAAGATTTCTTGATAAGATTGGAGGAATTTATATGCTATATTGTGATGAACACAATAAAGATTGTAACGAAGTTACATCTGAAGAATGTAATAATAGCTGTTGTGATAGTTGTATGTTTTGTATTGTATATGCAGATGAAGAATGAAACGATAATCTATTGATATTGAGGTGATTAAGTGAAATCAAGATATTTTCTAATAACGGATATTAACGAAAAAATGATTGTCGAAGAAACAACACGAAAAGACATTATTGGATATATTGATGAACACCTTGAAAATATAGAATATGGAAATGATATGAGTGACTATGCATTCCGTATTTTATATAAGGATGGTTCAACAGATGAAGTTTCTGGAAACAATTATGATGGTCATAAGATAAAAAGAATTAATATTTTATCTATTGTTGTAGACAATCCCTGCACTTCAATAACATATGGTAACTACAGCATAAATCAATATGGAGTTGTAAATCCATCAAGTGAAATGGAAATTGATGATAATATTATAGAGGTAACAAATTGATGCAAGAACACATCTTGATCATGGATGTTTTATAGCTGACTTTGAAACAGATTTAATTGAAGAAAAAAAATCAGTGAGATATGAGGGAAATTATAAGAGAATATATTGACGAACTTGGCAGCAAAATTACAAAATGTGAAGTTGAAATCGTTAACACAAAAGATGTTGGCTATGAAGCCCGCATGATGGCAAGACTGGATGCACTGACAGAGGTGAGAAACGATTTATTGGAAAGGCTGAGCGAATAATATGATAGTATTTGTGATTATCAGTATAATTACCTTATTATCTGGAGTTTTATATACTTTCTTTTGGATGTTTACTTTGATTAAATTTATGATTGTAAAATATTTATATGCAACAATTATATGCAAATATGATCAAAGGCGGAATCATGGTTTAGTTGCATATGAATATGAGATTGACGCGAATGGTCAGAATATACACGTTAAGGGACCACAAAACATAAATTTTAATCCACTTTTTCATGACCAGTTGAATGTTGGTGATAAGGTAAGGGTTAAATATGACAGCAAAAGAAATAAAATACTGTCTAAATTGGGTACAATATTATTTTATCTACTTTTGGGAATGACAATTTCGCTTATTGGAATTATAATGTTTATGTTTGTTAGAATTATGATGCTGTAATGTTAAGAAATTGGAGCTGAGAAATTATGAGAATATCTAAAAACATACAAGAAAAAATGCATAAATTGGCACAACTGACCTCACAAGCAGCTGTGCTTGATAAAGAAATCAATGATTATTTTGAAAGTAAAGGATATGATATTGATGGACTTCGCAGTGGAGATGGAACAACACTCGATGAATTAAATTATGGCAATGATGTTACAGAGATTTTTGTTAATGACTTTGAAAATGGAAAGTATGAATATTGCCGGGATAAAGAGTAGTGGACAATCAAGTTTTCTTTTTACGGAAAGGAATAATAAAAATGACGATTAAAGATATTTTAACAGTAACTGGTGGAAGAACAAAAGTAGTTATTTTTAGTACAGATGAGAAAGAAAAGTATATAGCTTTATGGTATGGAAATGTAGATGATATTGATTTTGAACATGTACCATTTGGAAATTATGAAGTAGAACATGTGACGGTGATTAATGGAGAAGATGTTCTTCAATTACATTTTGAATATCCGGAATTAACAAAACAAGAGAGGGATGCAGCAGGTAGAGAAGCAGTTGGATATCCATATCCTACAGAATGGATTGAGAGACTATTTGTTAAATACAGAGATTGGAACTATATAAAAGAACTTCTTGTTACTAAAGACAAAGAAGAAATATACAATGAAATAAGAGTAGTTAATTACTAAAAATTGGCTTGAAATAAAGCAATTGCTGGAAAGGCTGGGCGAAAATAATGGAATTAATTATAAACGAATTAGCAAATAAGGACCATTTTACAAAAGACAGACAGTATAACGCAGGGTTAAAACTGATCAGAGAATATGGCTATCTTTATGTTTGCGGAGATCCTGCCGTGAAATATTATTGCATGTGCAATGGGTTTTAAAAGGGACACTGGTATGAAAGAAAACGAGAGGAGTGATGAGAAATGGAGACCATATATAATTGGACCATTATGAAAAATAATACAGTTTATGAATATATACAGGGCTCTTCCAAGGCCGTTAAAAAGCATTTGAAAGAATTGCGCTGTAAAAATCCCGGCTTTTCATATCTTGCATTGGGTTCTGAAGATGCTTTCATTGACGATACTAAATATAAAAATTTGGATTAATGAATACAAATAGTTTGATAAATTTTCGGACAAAAATGATTTTGTAAATATTATATGTATAGAAAGAATATAATTAACCGTGAGATATTATGCAAGTGCGTAGTGTCAAGGTTAAAAATTATAAGATGCTAACAATAGTGTAATCAGTGAAGTGATACTGCAACAAAATGTCTACTAAAATAGATAAGTAGATAGATAATCTTTTTATGTACAGAAGCGGATTGAAACTGTAAGAAAAATATCTACTAGGGTAGATGCAAGGCGAGTGCTTTTACGATTATCTCGTTAAGTTGTATGAAAAAAGGATTGCAGCGCAATGATTCATGATTAACTGTGAAATGTTACGCAAGTGCGTAATGTCAGGGTTGAAATGTAAATACTGAAATATGTAAGAATAAAATAGTATTACAAAAATGTCTACTAAAGTAAAGCTAGGGTAGATAAAGATGCTAATACTTATAGAACAAGTGAAATCTAGGAATATGGTTTTGTGTAAAGGAAGAAAAATAATGAAATACAGAATAGTTGATGCGGACAACAGGGCTTCTTACAGCAAACCAATGCGTTTTACAGAAGTTAAAGCGTGGTTTGAGCCAAATGTGGATCTTGACGAGGAACACAGTAAATGGGCTGAGATTGAAGACATTGATGATATGAGAGAGTATCTTGTCTGGGAAGCTCAGGGTATGAGGCCTAACTATAGAATTGAGGATTATCCGGAATAAGAAAAATGAATACATATTTGATGCAGGCAGCCATGTGGCTGTCTGTTTTTTGTATAGAAAGTTAATGTCGTTTTTGGACAAAATTGGTTTTGTAAATATTATATATATAGAAAGAATATAGAAAGAAGACAGACATTTATGGATTTGATCGACAGAGATTATTTACTCGACAATATAGTAGAATGGCGAGCAATGTTAACTGATGAAAAAGAAAAGAAACTGCTTACAGAAGTAATGCATTGCATAAAGGCAAAAGATACTATTGTTGATATGCAAAAACTCATTGATGGAGTAAATTCTCAAAAAATAGATTTGGACAGTACGGAAAGTGACATTAAAGCTGCATCTGTTTATAATTCTGCGATTGACGATAGTCTATATGAAGTTAAAAATGCTGTATATCCTAATTACAAAGCATTCTTTGTGTGGGATAATGCGAAGTAATCATAAAGATCAATATGAAGGCTATGTGCACATAAAATAAAGGATAAATAATATATGTATAAAGCATTAGATATATCAAAATATATAATTAATAAATGTGTAAATGATAATATTCCAATATCAAATATGCAGCTGCAGAAAATATTATACTGCATCCAGAGAGAATGCTTGCAACTTTATAAAAAGGAAATGTTTGTTGATGAAATAGAAGCATGGCCGTTTGGACCAGTGATTCCAGAAGTATATTATATGTATTGTGGATTTGGAGCAAATCCGATACGGATAAGAAGTGCAGCAGATTGCAGGAATAATATCTCAAACGCTGACCTTGTGCTTATAAACTATACTGTAGAAAAAATAAGAATATTGAAGCCTTGGAACCTGACCGAGGATGTGCACAGGAAAGGTCATGCATACGATATAATTTATGATAATGGGCTTGGGAATCATAGAGTGATACCGAAAGATTTAATTAAAAAGAAAGGATAAAGATATGCTACCCATAATTATATACATTATGACTGCTATTACTATATTTATTGCAGTTAAGACAATATTTGTAAGTATAGATACTATAAAAATAGCCCATGATACTATGAAAACATGTGAAGAAATCAATAAAAAACTTGATCATATAAAAACAATGCATAAAAATATTTAGTGGTATAAAAATAGGAATAGGAGTGTGAACAGTATGGAATGGAATATGAAAAACAACCCAACATTTAAGGATATATCGGCAAATAGAAGCTCGTATTTCTTAACGGTGCGCAGACACAGTGCGTTTGTAGCAAGAGACTATTATAATTCAAGACTGAATAAATGGTTCAAGACAAGTGACTGTATAGAAGAGGTTCCGGTGGCAGCATGGATGCCTCAGCCTGAGTTTGATTATGATTTGATTAATAAGGAGTCGGAATTAATTAAATCAACAGATGGGAAATCTCATCTAGTCGAAGGTTATATTTATATGGCAGAGCTAACAGACTCGCTTAAAGTTATAGAGCAGGAACCTATTCTTGAGATCGAAAAAAGATATAATTAGGAAAAGAAAGGAAGTTTATCATGAATCTAAGACTGGATAAGTGGTCCAAAACAAGTGACTGTATGGAAGAGGTCCCAGTGGCAGCATGGACGCCTTTGCCAAAATTTGATTACGATTTGATTAATAATGAATCTAAACATGACTGTGAGAGCAGTCAGATCATAAAAATGTCTACTAAAGTAGATCCGACATTTGATTATGACGTAATTAATAAGGAGTCAGACTTAAATAATCGAAAGAGCAGTGACTTGATAGATTATATGGTTGACCTTATTACAAAAACAGATCCAATCAGCCCATGTATTGTGGTTCAGGATTTTTCTCCTGATTTTGAAGTAGGCGCAGAAGTTAAAGACAAAGTAGGTGACTTCTCTTTTAAATACATTTGAATTTGTATGTAAAGAATATAATTAACTGTGAGATACTGCACAAGTGTGTAGTGTCAGTATTTGAATTATAAGATGCAAATAGTAGTGTAATAAATGAAGTAATATTGTGAAATGTCTACTGAGGTAGATACGTGAAAGAATATCATCATTCAGGCAACTGCACTCCTGACTACAGAAATTGGATGTATAAGAGATTCGGTGATGAATACGCAAGAGATTATTTGCTCGGCGAATAAAAACGGATAAATTATTTTCTCTTTGGACAAAGTTGGATTTGTACATATTATATATATGAAAAATACAATTAACCGTAAGACGCTACGCAAGTGCATAGTGTCAGGACTAGAAAACGATGTGGAAGCAGACGTTAGAATGTATAGGATAATATTGTAAAGAATGTCTACTAAAAATGTAGATTTGGCACAAATATTGCTGCTTATGAGTTAAATAAGTTCAAGGGCAAGGAGACTGTCAGGACATTTAATTTCAATTGTGACGTGAATGCCGCAGATGCAGTGTTAAAAGCAGATGAAAGACATATTGGACATATAATGCTTGTCGGTAAAACCGTGTGTCATGATATAAGAAATACACAATCTGGTATATGGAATGGTAATGAGTACAGAGAACTGTTCAGCAAGTACCATGTAAAAGAGGAAAAAAGACTGCATGATATGTTGGCCTGTCATGAAGGAATTACATATATCAATGGCGAAGATACATTCTGCGAATATGATACTGTAAAGCCGTATAATGAAGGACTCTGCAGAACTATGACAAAGTGGGGAAGTACAAAGACACGGACAACACCATACAGAGAAGTGCTTGCCGCGGTTGGTTACAAAAAGTCATGAAATTAAATCCCTTGAATTTTAGGGAGTTAGAATTACGAGATTTCCAAGGAGGAAAAACAATGAAGAAGAAAGCATTAAACTTCAATCCTAGAAAAAATGCGATTATTATCGGTTCGGCTGGTAGCGGTAAATGTCATCATCCGTGGGATAATTTGAAGCCATGCCCTTGCGGATGTAAGGAAAGACCTTTATTGATGTATGAAAAGGATAAATTATATTATTGTGGTGGAACAACGGAAAATGTATTTGCTATTTGCAGTATATGTGGAAGACATACTGAGAAATCAGATATGGTAACAACAATAAACAACTGGAACAATGACAAAACAAAAAGATGCTAGTTTCATAGGAAGATTGGAGGAAAATTTTTATGAATAACTTTAAAAACATGAGTAAGAAAAAATCATTTTGTAACGCACTGTTTAATGAGTTCTTTGGATCTATTTTATTAGTTCTTTTTATAACCTATATAGCTGCGTTCATAATATTAGGCAAAGCTGGAATATTTAATTTTATAGGAGGGGATAGTAATATTGCGAACGGATTTGTTGCTGCAGTATTTTTTCCAATTGTGTTGGGTCTTGTATTATTAGCAATAGTGTTAATTGTATCTGTGTTGGGATTTATTCCACATAAAGTTAGAGCTGTATATAATTATACTTATCTTCCACTCACTGTTGATGAAATTAGGGATGCTTTAGATAAAGGTGTTATATCCTCTAAGGAAGATTATATCAGATTGATTTTGAACAGTCTGCGTTATGGAGCTATGAAGAAGCCATCTTCATGGTTTTCCGCTTATTATATAACATTCTCTCAAGAAGAATTATACTCATTATGCAAATCCTTTGAGGAAGTGTTTGACAGCCCTATTATTATTGACAATGATATGCTTTCATATATTAATAAGTATGATGACATTGATACTCCTTTTGACAATGCGAAATATAAGGGTGAAGTTTTGCTTAGAGATATAAGACAGAAATATGAAAATGGAAAAGATGCTACATTTGCCCTGTATGTGGATGGGGATAAATATAAAGAAATGCTTGAAACAATTGAGTTTCCAATATATGTGGGCAGATAACTTCATTTTCCTTCCTTTGGCAGTAAAAAGGTCCCTCTCTGTAGTAGAAAGGGACCTTTTTGTTTAATCGTTGACAATTATCTTGTCAAGACTTCGTATGTAACAATACGAATGGTCTGACAAAACTTCTTCATTGTCACACAAATACTCATGGTTAATGCTATTAACCATTGCGTTGACCTCATCCGGATCGTTAATGTTAACCTGATCCGGGGTTATCATCGGTAAGAGAATAACCTCATGCACAGATGATGGGAGGATTAATACATCCGAACCCCACGCTTCTGCGCACTTTTTAATCTCGTCCGAGCAGAACATTAAAGCTGCTCCATACGTGCGAGTGCGATTGCTCAGCACATACTGCTTTAACGGTGCATCATCAAGAATTTGACGGAAAATTTCTCTTTCTTCCGGAGCCATCTGCGAAAGCAGTATGTCTGTCATGGAGAGTGTTTCTGCGCCAAATATTCTGACGGTATTCTTTGCTGCAATTTCGTACAGCTGATCTACCGTTATACCCCATTCAGAAAAAAGCATATTGGATATTGGCATTGAGATCAATGTTGATTCCTCTGCTTCCTCAAATGAGACAATGATGCGGAATGTCATTGTCATGTCCAAAAAACCTTTGTGAACCAACTGGTCTATTGCCGGTTTACATCTTTTTGGATTAACTAGGCGGCAGACGATTCTGTCCTTAACCTTGTCAAACGAGGTTAAATCCCCGCTGATTGAAGCTTTGAGAGTTCGCATGAACTTTTCTTTATCAGCGGTATACATTTCCACAAGGCTGTTAACATTCATCACAACCTTTTTGGTATCATTTTTTGTATTTTCAAACGATACTCACTCTTCTTCGATTGAGAGTGTTGCCTTGTACTCCGGTGAAATCTCATTAGCTACCTGATCAATTATTTCAAAGTCTTTCGTTGTCATAATATCTTCCTCCTTTAATTTATTATTTTTATATATGACACAATAAATATGGAGTTTGCAGATGTTGCAGACAGATTTATTTTTCAACGAGACAAAATCTATATTTATAGTGACTTTATTAATATTTATCTTAAAGGAGGACATTATTATGGTAATTATCAGAAATGGAAAAGAGATTGAACTTATCTAGGACGAGGTAAGCGATGCTCACAAAGAATTTGTAACATCATGGATGAGTGGTGTTGCAGTAAATCGCTGAACGTGCATACGATATTTACTGCTGCGAAGAAAGTTGCAGCGAGTATGAGGCAGTTGAAAAAGCTGTCGAAGAGTATGTTTAATAATCACAAAAAGAACATCTCATTGAGGTGTTCTTTTTTTTAACAAACTTCATATTCATTGCATCATTTATAAAATAATAAAGGAGGAAATTATAAGACAATAAAGGAGCGTACAATGGACGATACAATTGTGTGATGCAAACAATCTACCCTAGTAGACATTTTCTTTACAGTTTTAGCGCAATATGCAATAACACTTATATTTATCCTAGTAGATATTCTTCTTGTAGCCTTAACTTAAAAAAAATCATACTCTATGATCTACTCCTAGTAGACATTCTCCTTGCGGCTTTAACTTAGTTTCGCTACACTTACTCGCTGGATCTACTCTTAGTAGACATTTCCTCTGCAGCCTTAACACGAAAGAGAAAGGAATGATCTATATATCTACTCCTAGTAGACATTTTCCTTGCAGCCTTAACTATGAGTCGTTTCGATATTTTCCTCTTACCTACTATTAGTAGACGTTCTCATTACAGTTTCAACGTATCTGTATTGGATAAGCTTAAGGGAATCTACCTTAGTAGACATTTTCATTACAGTTTCAACAAAAAAAATCATACTCTTTGATCTACCTCAGTAGACATTACGCTTACAGTCTCAACATGCAGAAAGAGCTTAGGGGTAACATAATCTACCTCAGTAGACATTTTCTTTACAGTTTCAACAAATAAAAATCATACTCTCTGATCTACCTCAGTAGACATTTTGCTCACAACTCACCTTTTCTGATCATGCGTATAAAAAATGAATCTACACCAGTAGACATTCCGCTCACAGTATCAACGCTGCCCTTCTGAGAGTTTCTTTGCTCATCTACATAATCTACACCAGTAGACATTTGGCTCACAGTCCCAACCAGAACGATTATGAGATGTAATAATCAATCTACACCAGTAGACATTTTATTAACAACCTCAAATCTACCTCAGTAGACATTCCGCTTACAGTTTCAACCGTTCAGCTTTAGACTCTGAATCTGTTGATCTACCCTAGTAGACATTCCGCTTACAGTTTCAACATTGAAGTTACAGGCTGATGAGGATAGTATCTACCTCAGTAGACATTCACCTTACAATTTTAGTCCAATATGCAGTAACACTTATAGTAGACATTTTTCCTTTGCAGTCTTATCCACAATGTTTTGTATTGCGCTTACACTCATCTGCCCCAGCAGACATTTTTGTTTTCATTTTTATCCCTAATCTACCTTAGTAGATATTTCCCTTGTAGCCTTAACATACAATGTAGTTATTCACTATCTACTATAGTAGACATTCCCCTTGCAGACTTAACTGGAATCCATATTTATATATATCTACACCTAGTAGACATTCTCATTGCAGTCTTAACTTTTACTTTGATGAAATATTTCTATAATCTACTCCTAGTAGACATTTCCTTGCAGACTTAACCATCCATTTTCATTTACCATACTTGTCGATCTACCCTAGTAGACATTTCGCTTACAGTTTCAACCTGAAACTCTTACAAGTCCCATTAATATCTACTCTAGTAGACATTCCGCTTACAGTTTCAACGAGAATGACTGTCTTAAGAATACATTATCTACCCTAGTAGACATTCCGCTTACAGTTTCAACCTGATGAAGAAATTAAAGATATTTTTTGTATCTACCCTAGTAGATATTCCGCTTACAGTTTCAACAAGGACTTAATCCTCAAGATCATAGTATCTACCCTAGTAGACATTCCGCTTACAGTTTCAACATTCGCAAGAAGATGATAAATTCCTTTATCTACCCTAGTAGACATTCCGCTTACAGTTTCAACCCTAACATTGTGCACCTGCACAATATTTCACTGTTTAACTGTAAGCTTTTTATGCATTATGTTTAAAATTATCACTTTATGCTGTTGAACTGTAAGCATTTATTTTCATTAAAACTGCGGTCTGCACTAACTGTCTGTTTACTGTCTGCTTTGTCTTTCCTGCATGAAGTCAAACCAGTCTTCATTACTGAGTCTTTTAAATTTGAATTTCTCGCCCTCGGCCCAATTGTTCTTCACCTGAAGCACATTATATAAGCCTTTCATCGCAATGCCGTATGCATCGTTAGCATCTGCTTCGATAGGAAGCGACTTGTCGGCAGCGTCCGTGTCAAAGAACTTTCCTGATGCGTTTAATATCGGAGACACAAACTTGTCATATTCCCTGTCTTTCGATTCGCATAAGCTGTTTCGCATCTGCACTGTGAGCTTGAACATCTCAAATATGTGAGAGGAGAGTGCGTAGTCAATGATTTCCTGCTTGATGTCATGACCGTCTGTCCAGTTGATGTTTGTAGCGGCAAGAGTCTTCTTAATTTCCTCTGTTATGTCGATAACGACTTCGCTAACGAACTTTCTGTTTCGGAATGTCTTTTTAACTCTTGTGCCGTAGGTGTATGCACACCATCTGGTCTTTGCACAGGTCTCGTATGTTTCAAAATTGTCGTAATTAAACTCAAATGCAAACAAATCTTTCTCGGCATCATATCTGATGCAGTCAAATCTGCCAATGAAATCCGTCATGGCTTTTTCAGATGATATATCCCTGAACTTGAATAAGGTTACAAATCCTGTTGTCGGATCAACTCTTGACGTGTATGCGGCTGGCACATAGAGAATGCATCCACACTGGCTTCCAACATTTTTAAGGCTTTCCGGAATGTATGTAAGCTGATAACCATTGGCAATTCCGCCTGCTTCCAGAGGTTTTCTGTCTTTGAATGTCAGATAATTGAGTGTTTTGATAAGGTTCGTCTCAAACTGCTGGTATACACTGCGCTCAATCTTTGAACGCTTTTCCTTAAACCTGCTGTTTAAGTCTTCCATAACAACAATGCCATTGTATTTTATTACCAGTTCGGCAATCTCATGGACTGCCTGTGACAAATAGCCTTTCTTTAAATCAGCTATTTTTACGCCCTGTTTCCAGCTCTGCTTTGCCAGTTTTCTTATGATTTCAATCTGCTTGAGTTTTGCCTGATAGTCTACATTATTTATAATGTTAAGAGATTTCTGCTCAACAATGTTTCCGTCAGTATCAATCACTGACACATACAGTAAGTTTCTCTCACCACGGTCAATTGCAATGATGTAAGTGTCCTTTGTCTGGGCAATATACTTAAGAGCCATTTCGTTTACATTTACCCGCTTATTTTCTGCCTTGTAGTTCAGTGACACTGGCATGTTGATGAAGAATTCATCCTCTGTATATCTGCGGTCTTTTATGATGTCATAAGGTGCAGTGCGGTGGTCCACAATATCCTTGTACTTAAGCGCCTCTGCTGAAAGAGGCATTCCTGAATTGTTGTAGTAACCATAAAGCTCCATGTAAACATCATCAGGCACGCATTTTCTGACGGTAATAATGTTTCCATTTTCATCCATTTCCTGTGCGTTGTAGGTCTTGCTGACAAGAATGGAACCTTTCTTGTGAACTACAGGAGTTTTTATGCTCTTTGGCCTGAAGAATACTTCCGTGCCGCCGCATAACTTGATAACAGGATCTGCAACATTTTCATCACTGAATAAACTGCGGAGAATAGCGGTGTGCTTATTAGGCTTTCCGGTGCTCTTTTCTGAAAAGTCCTTGTTGTATATCTGAAACAGATACAGCTGGCCGTTTTCCTGCAGACTGTCGATCTCATCACTTCCAATGTATGTCCAGTTCATGTAATAGCCCTGTTCGGCAACTTCCTTGTAGAACTCGCCAATGTCATTGTAGCTTTTGGTGTCTGAGAACTTAAAATCAAAGCAGTCCCAGTCAGTATACAGTGTGAGACAGTGCTTAAAGTAATCAATCAGTTTGTGACAATAGTCTATATCAAAGTTCTTTGATGCCTTAAGATGTTTGCCTTTCTTGTAATCAGAAAGCAGTTCATCTGTAAGTCCGTAAACCGGTGCAGCCTTGCTTGAACTTATGAACATGTGAGGCAGCATCTTGTTAGGTCCGGTTAAAAGAGAGTAGACCATTTTCTTATAATCGCCGTTCTGCATCGTATCATGTCCTTTTATGATACTCTTTGCAGGTTTATTTTTAGCATTGAATACTCCAAGATAAAACTTGTCGTCCTTTGCAAGAAGAATGGCGTTGTTGGTAAATTCCTTGCTTTCGCTCCAGCCTGATGCAAATGAAGATGTGCCAAAGTACAATTCAAACTTATCTGTATTGTACGGTTTCTTGGTTACGTAATTTCTTGTACGGTTGTATAAGGATACAATAGAATGGATCTCATCGCTTATATCCTCAAGTTCTGTGTAAAAATCCGTATCTTTGTCAACGGGCTCGTCTGTCTTGAACTTTGCGCACCAGCGAAAGATGTCCATAAACGGCTCAATCGCCTCTTTAAGAACGGCAATTTCAGTCTCGTTTTCTGCCAGTGGAATGCCGGAACTCATGGTCAACGGGCTTGCTTTGTAACCAGCGACAATATCTGAAATGATTCTTATAAGCGATCTTGTGCTTACAGCTTTGTCCGGGCATAAGTTATACTTATCAACAAGCCTGTCAATTTCACCAAGGCTTATTAATTCAGTGTTTTTAGTCATGGATGCAGCCTTTTTCTCCTTGGTCTTGCCTTTGCCCGGGAGAGTGTCGATGTAGCTCATGGTAAGAGCAGTATTGATTACACTGAAATCCCTGTACAGCATCTGGGATATATTTGCAAAGTGCTTCTTTGAAATGTATATTTTATCAAGGTCATAGCTATCAGCATTCTCGCCGAGCATCTGCAGTCTTTCAATAACAGACTTGGTTCTGACATTGTTAAGAAAATCATTGACGGCAGCATATACATCCTTATCACAATTGAACTTTGCAGGTACATCATATAAAGACTCCTCGATACAGAGTATCTGCTTGTGAAGACGTCTTAACTTGTACGGGCTTAACTTCTCCTTTGTCGCCTGACAGTAGAGGTTCATGAATTTATTGATCTCACTTACGACATAGTTATAGGAAGAAATATCATTCTGCGATACAAAATGATTGAAGTTATATGAAAAGATATTCTTAATATCAGCTCCACCAGCAGCTTCCTCAATCTTCTCAATCATTTCCGACTTGTCAGCAAACTTGTCAGCAATGTTTCTGTATATGCGGATGTTGTCAAAATGAATTTTTGCATTGTCATCAACAATTCTGTAGCATGCAGATGATGAAATCTTTTCCTTTGAAAAGCAGTTCTCCCTGTTCGTAAAGAATGCTGAAAATGATGTCATAAAGCCGTTGAACATCTTGACAACCTGCATTTTCTCCTCTTTTTCCTCAGCAGAGTAGGCTCCGTTGCGCAGGATAAACTCCGGCAGGACGGAGACAGTGATTTCTGCCTTGAACATCTTTTTGTATCTGTCATCACCCTCAAAAATGTCATGGATGGCTTTTCTCATATCATCCTGTGCTTTTTCAAGAGCTTCCTTATTATCCTTTGTCTCCAGATACTTTTTCATTTCTATAAAGAGCGGCTTAAAGTCAAGTTCATGAACTTTTACAAGGTTCTCATTTAAGAAGCTTCTATAAAAGTCGTTTAAGATATTCTTGAGCTCCTGACTCATCATGTTTCTTTCCTGATCAGCTTCAATGACGCCGTGTTCTTTTATATATTTTGCCGTGATTTCTGTTGGAATTAGTCTGTTGCACAATGTTTTTGTGACAGATGAAAGATTTGTGAAATCACTGAAATTAATTGTTCCCATGTTCATTTTCTCCTTTATCATTCATGCTGTATATATAATATTTACAAACGTAGTTTTGTCCAAAAGAAAATGAAATTTTATTACCGGTCATTTTTCAAAACTCATATTCATAATAAGCGTAGAACACCCCATCCATAGGAGCTACCGCACTGCATGGGTGGGGATGAATACACCGTAACTTAACGAAAGGAGCAAAATCAAGATGGCATACTTAACAACATCCTGCATAATAAAGCCTGATAATGATATCTATGACTATTTTGACCAGTTATCACGCAGGTCAAAACTGCTGTATAACGCTGCTCTTTTTCGTATAAGAAACATCTTTACAGGATATGACAAAGAGCACAGAACTGAAAATGAGAAAAACTGTGTTCGATGAGGTAAATCTGTTATATCAAAAAGATCCGTCTGTAAAAGTAAGACGTGTTATCAGTTATTATCATCTTGAAAAGATGTTAAGAGTAACTGATAATCCGGATTATCGTCATGGAGGACTTCCTGCGCATGTGGCTCAGCACGTTGTGAAACAGGCTGTAGCAAATTTTAATAACTGGCTCGCTGCATTAAAAGACTTTAAAAAGCACCCTGAAAATTATACAGGTAAACCCTGTATGCCACATTACAAGAAGAGCGAGCTTACAACATTTGAAACAACTAATCAGGAAGCTGTGCTGTATAGTAATGGTTACAAAACTGAACTTAAGATGCCTCTTACAAAGAAGAGGATTTCTTTCTCAAATCTTCCAAATGACGGCATTTTAAAAACTGTAAAAGTAAAGCCTTTTTATGGCATGTTTAAGTTACTGCTTACCTTTGAAGTACCTGAAAACAACATATCCCACAAGGACATGCCTAACATATGTTCCATTGATTTCGGAGTTGACAACTTTGCAGCTATCGTATGTAATGACGGCTCAGCCGCTATATACAAAGGCAATGCTGTTTTATCAGAATGTCAATGGTTCCACAAGCAGAAGGCTAAGTATGTAAGCATACTGACAACAGGTAAGGAGTATTCACGATACGCTCCAACAAAAGCTCTTAAAAGACTGTCGTATCACCACAGCAATTTCATTAACGACCAGTGTCATAAGATAAGCCGCAATATTGTAAATTACTGTATAAGTCACAATGCCGGAACACTGGTATTAGGTGTTAACAAATTCTGGAAGCAGGATTCCTCAATGGGAAAACGCAGTAATCAGAATTTTGTATCAATGCCTATTACTATTTTGCGTAAGATGATTACATATAAGGCAGAGAGAGCTGGTATTAAAGTCATTGAACAAGAAGAAAGCTATACATCTAAGGCTGATATAGTAGCGCAGGACTATATTCCTGTTTACGGTAAGGATGACCATAATGCTTGCTTTTCTGGCAGTCGTATTAAACGTGGTTTATACAAATGCAGCAACAAGCTTATAATCAATGCAGACTGTAATGGAGCTGCAAACATAATGAGAAAAGCGATTCCGGATGCATGGAAAAGTATAACTGATTTTGCATTTCTGACAGATCCGACTGTTTACGGATATAAGAAAGTAAACTCATAAAAGTATTCCGGTAAAACGGATAGGGGCGAGATGAACCCGCCTGAGTTTGTTAACAAAAAGAAAAGCGGACAAATTGACACTAATCTTTTTATAAGCTGCTCAAAAACATAAGAAACCACTTCCATAGGAGCTACTGCACCACATGGGAGTGGAGGTTCATTGCTGGCTTTTTGCAGACTCTATATTTATTTGCAAAACAAAATGATAAGGATAATTAATAATGAGATATATAAAAATAAAAGACTTACAGCCGGGTATGATACTTGCACAGCCACTTTTAAATAAGAGAGGAGATGTATTTCTTGCAAGAAATGTTTCGGTGAACAGATTTATGGTACGGCGTATTAAGGAGGAACAGTACAAGGGAGTATATGTTTATGATAAACTGTCAAAAGGCATAAATCCTAAAAATCAGCTTCCTGCGGATGTACAGCTTAAGACGATGTGCGCGCTCAAAGATATGGACATTGACAGGTGTGCATATTTGTCGGGAGAAATACTTGCTTTGCTGAAGCATGCTGACAATATATCAATGAATATAAACTCTCTTGCGGCATATGACAGTTCCACATACATGCACAGCTTAAATGTGGCCATGTATGCAGGAACATTCGGTCTGTTATATGGAATGGAATATGAGAGAGTAAGAAAGCTGATTGCAGCAGCTCTTTTACATGATATTGGTAAGACGAAGATACCGGAAGATATTTTAAATAAGCCCGGGCGCCTGTCAGAAGAAGAATTTGCTAAAATAAAGAAACATCCGCAGTATGGATATGATATGCTGAAAGATATGGTAAGCATTTCACCGCTTGTAAGGGTGCCAATTCTTGAACACCATGAAAACTATGATGGCAGCGGCTATCCGAGAGGACTTACTGACAAAGAGACGCATATTTTCTCAAAAATCATACACATATGTGATGTATACGATGCGATGCTAAGCAGACGCTGCTATAAGGATGCTATAAATCCGGGAGAAGTCATTGATTTCATAACTGCTAACAGAAATATTATGTTTAATGGTGATCTTGTTGATTTCTTTATGAAAAGCATAACACCATATCCGGAAGGTATACTCGTTAAATTGTCTGATGGCAGGACAGCAGTAGTGGCTTCGCAGAATAAAGGCTTCCCGCAGAGCCCGATTGTCAGAGACATGAGAGGAAATGTAGTGGACTTGATACATGAAAATAATGTAAAAATTATGCATATAGAAGTATAGGGAGGAATTATGATAGGAAAAATATTTTATATTGTTTTATTATATCTACAATAGTTTCGTTAATTTTGTTTTGATTTTGCACATATAATCATGGAGATATAATACATATATGAAATTAATTGCATTAATATATTCAAGCAGTAATATAATTGACAGTCTCAATATTAAGTCATTTTTTGAATTGGCTGGTGTTTGCATTTATATGATAAATACTGACATAAAAATAGACAATAGCAATAAAAATAGAGTTTTAGTTTTGTCAGATGCTATCGTCTGTACTGTAGACAGGGCTTATGGTGCAGTCTGCAAATTGTATGATAAATGCATTTTGTATAGTTCTTTGCCTGATTTACTGAATCAGTTCTTAAAAGATTCCATTGTGAATAAATCAGAGTATAATGACTTAATGGCTTTATGTGATATTTATAATGGACACGAGGAACAATATGTAAGAACTGTATTGTTTGGCAGAGACTATTTCAGACATCGAAGCCATACTTATATGGAAGAAATATATAAGGATTATATTGATATAAGCACTGATATTTTGGACTTGCTTAGAAATAAAAACGTTCCTTTGTGGGACAGTGATGGCTATCTACACTGTAAGTATGCTGTGGCTGATATTTTTTATGAGATGAATTTATTCTGTAAAAAGAATGGCATTAATTACTATATGGACAATGACAGCATCATAAATATTTGCAGTCACAATGAAGAATATCTTGGAAACAGTTTTATAATGTTAAAAGCCAGAGTTTATGATAATTTGGTTGAAAAACCTGAAACAGCTTTCCAATTATACAATGAATGCTGTAATGATGATTGTAATTCAAAAGTGTTTCTATATAAAGCTGAAATGATGGATAAGGTAAATAATACAAACAGGGCAAAGAATTATTACAATAAGAGTTTGTCAATTGACTCACAATGTTACAAGGCATGGTCAAAGCTGGGTTGTAATTATTTAAAATGCAAATCATATGCCAATGCTTATGCCTGTTATTATAATGTTATCCTTAATCTGCAAAATAAAATGGCAGCTGGCAATTTAACAATTGTAGATTATGATTACATGTATAATGCTTATATTAATATGATACAAATTGATATTATTTTAAACAACCATGTCAGAGCATTGGAATTATGCAAACGTGCTTTGGAAATGTATAAAAGTATTGAATCTAATCAATTTTATTCAAAGTATAAAGTTGATTATTCTTATGCTAGAGAAGATATGGCCTTTATATTAGATACCGCTGTTCTTAAAAAATATGGAATAGAACTATCAAGCGGATATGGGCTGTTTGATTTGTGCAAAGAATTTTCAGAATTATAAAGTTTAAAAAAATACCCACCTAAACAGATGGGTAATATATATTTATTCTTGAAATTCATTTTTTAATACAGTAAGAACAGTATAATCATCAATCTTTACTTCATAATCTCCTTGATTAGTTTTGTGAATATCAAATAATCTGTTATTAATATCATTAGCAAAAATTTTAACATATTTATGACTATTATAAATGGACCATATAGAACATAGTCCAGCTAATGTAATGAATATATAACAAATTATGTTTATTACTATTGATTTGACATCGGCAATTTGTATCATTAAATAAAGTAAAACATCATAGCTTAATAATGTCAGATGCCTTATAATTTCTTCTTTTTTATCTTGTTTCACTTTTTCATATGCTAATTTATAAATCTTGTTTTTCTGTGTGTTTGTCATATTTCTTCATCCTTTTATTTGCTGCACAATAGGATACGAAAAATCGTATCCTTATTTTTTACTGCTGTTGCTTGAAAAATTTACACTTTCTGCATTTCTTAAGCGATATAAGACACTTTGTCTCAGGATCATATGTATTCCTTCCGCAGCATGTATCATTGTTTTCAAATCGGTTATATCTAAAACAGCTTGGTTTTTCAAGCTCCCAGAACTTGTTTCGTTCCACACCTGCTTCGTCACAGATGCTGAGATACTCTTTCTTGGACAGCAGTATAACGATTTTAAATGTCATTTTCTGAAATGGATCGCTGATTTTGAATGACATTGGATCAAGTCTGTTGAGCAGTTCATTTCCACAATATCTAACTTCTTCTTTCCAGTGTTGTATCTGCTTAGGCAGTTCTTCCTTTTTGCAGCCGCAGATAAATGCAAGCTCGTCAACATTCTTTGGATCTATCACCAACGCAACAGAAGGTGTTTTTCCTGAAAATGTACATTTCATATCTGATTTGTTGCTGTAATTATTGTAACCAAATTTGTAATCAGCTCCGGTATTGCCGTTGTACCATATGGAAAAAGTCTGTTTGCGGGCGCGGTCGGATAATTCTCCTTTAACGAAAGACTTGCATATCTCGCGGGTTCTTGGAATGATTTTGTCTCCGACTGCAAGACTGACGGACTGTCTATGCTGTTCATAATCATCTTCAGCAAGTTTTTGTATCTGTGCCGCGTAGTTATATCTTGCCATCCATTTCTGGTCGGCTTCAATCTCTTCCTTGGTTCCACAGACAGCAGATAAATCAAATGCTTTTACTGGATGAATGACGTCGCTGCTTAAAAATCCATCATTATAAGTGTATTTCTTATCAATAAGAGCATATTCATCAGTATCAGCTATGACATTTAGCAGGTCTTTATCTACACGGTCTTTGTATCTGTCTACAATATAGTCAAGTACTGTATATTCATTCTCACAACCACAGTCTGCAGTATCATCTATTGAATCAATATCATGAAGCTTCATTGCTGGCAGAACACTGCGGATAGCAAGAGAATATTCTGATGCTTCAATTTTGTTCGTCTGTATCATTGAACCGGTGTATGAGAGTTCGTACTGCGGTACTTTTTTATAAAACTTATCCTTGATCATAGAAATCATAAGAACTGCCCAGAATGCTTCATGCTTTTCCATGTCCTCAAATGTGCCGATTTTAATTCTTGGACTTTCCATGATTTCAAGGGCATTTTTATCATCTGTTTCTTTTGTACCATATCGTCCGCTTCCCCATAAGTCGGATGTATCTATGTTTGTAACCGAATCGTATGGAAACATGTTGTCTTCAATTCTTCTCGACATATCACGGCCCGGACAACGACTGTGTCTGTAACTGCTCATAAGCGGATGTCCGTATTTTGGCTTGTCTGTAAGCAGATACAGGTTCCTGCCATTTTTGATAATAAAAGCAAAATAGCTGTCAGTAAGGTTTCCCTCATTACGGATGTAGCCAAGAGATACTCCGTCAAGTACATTGTCAGCAGCGCAGTAGAGCATGGCATCAAGATCACGGTACATATAAATATCTTTTGACATCTTGAATCCGTTTTCAGATGGAGTACCGCTTGAAAACTGTAATATGCTTAATTTCCCGTTCATGCAGCGTTCTGCAGATGTCCGGACTTCGATAATATCAGAAAGAGACAATTCTTCTGCTGACAGTCCGTAAAAATTCATTGCTTTCTCAGCATCAGACTTTATCATGTTAGCCGAATCACTTTCAGCAAGAGCATCCTGTAAGAGTCTTGCATCAGCAAGAAAATTCTCTATCTCAGGATTTGCAAGCATTTCTTTTACGGAAAAATTCTTGTCTGCTATGAACTTCTCGAAATACTCAGACAGATAAGCGTCCGCAAAAACGCCTGTTGCATCATATTTGAGGGCTTCCTTGATTTTGTCGTTCATCCGTTTGATGTCAAAGTCACTCAGTCTGCCGGACATATTAATGGTATAGCTTTTCTGTTCTTTTGTAGGATCTATGTTTGTGAGCTTTACCCATATGTTGAGTTTATCCTGAATTTTCATAGCGTTTTTCCTTTCTTCTCTGCAAGTTTCTTATATATATAATATTTCTTTTTCTATTCTTGTCCAAACGAAATGAACTTTTTTTTACATTATAAGTATGATAGATTTGCTGCCATAAAATAGCTTTCTATATAAGAAAGACACCAATCTACTTTAGTAGACATTTTTTATAAAAATTATCTTGTGTATTTCAACATTTACGTTATGCTTATTTTTAATCACAATGTTGTACACTTGTACAATATTTTCACAGTTGATTATATTCTCTATATATATGATATTTTATTATTTGCCCAAGCAGAATACTGTCAGCATAATCGGTGTTGACGGGTGCGTTCTTTAAATATTATCTTCCGGCTGCCGAACAATATTAATGATGTAGCTTTTCTGCTCTTTTTCAAGGTTTACATTTGTAAGTTTTACCCAATCTACTTCAGTAGACATTAATAATTAATATGATAGTTTAGTCTTTTACCTGCTTCTTCTTTATCTTCTCATTTCTTTTAATTTTATTTCTGCATCCTCTTCTGACAAAAATACAGTATCGCCAATTGCTGTCAGTGGTGTTTCGTTCCGAGTTTTCCGCTCGTCCTTTGTTACTGTTGATATTGTAACTTCTCCATACATTCCGACGCTGTATTTTGTACATATGGCTTCCCTTATATGGTACACGGGTTTTCCTTGACTGATGATGTTTGTTAACATAATAATCCATACAGTTTTGCCAAGCAGAGCAGTTGTTTCGCATGCTGATTTGCCGAGAGCATTCTTACCCTTGGTCCACTCGCACATTCTCTGCTTTTCGAACGCATTCTTGATGAGCAGAAGACTGTCAGCATAATCAGTGTTGATAGGTGTGTCTTTAAGTTTTTCTGATACTGCTTCCAATGTTTTTTCAATCGTCATAATATTTTCCTCTTTTCCAGTCGTTAATGCATCTGATGAGCACAATGATTCCTGTAATGCCAATAAGTATATAGGCTGTATATATCATGTAAAGGTCATTTCCATTAGAAACAAAGCCTACAATACCTAATGCTGTTGGGGAGACAATAAGTGTCATTACAGCGAAAATAATTGTTGAAGGTCTTCTTATATCCATGCAATCAGTTCTCCTTTTCTATGTTAGTTTGCATACAGACTTTTTCTATTCTTTCTCTAAATTCTTTCGGCAAATGTAAAATTATCTTATAAAAGAAAATGTCTTTTCTAGTATCAACGTCTAGTGCATCAAAAATAGTAATCCATTCCATGTTGTGATATTGAATATCCAATCTGCATTCAGGAATTAGAATATCATTGATTATTGCCTTGATACGAGGACCTGTAAAATCATCATCAACAACATCAGCAAACTCAATCTTTACAGGTATTTTATCATCAGAAATGTCTGACTCACATAAAAGTGCGATTTTGTCAGCAGTTTCCTTGGATGATTTATCAATAACATGAATTCTTCTTTTAACGCTTTTAATTAAATGAGCATTAATCAAAAACGAAACTGTAAAAATCAAAAGAGGGATTATATAAAAACGCACAGGCAGTAACGCACAGGCAATAATAGTTCCTATAGTTATAACAGCAAACAATATATTGGTAATAATACGCAGTGGCCTTAATTTTGTTTTCCTGATTTTTTCATTTACAAATTCAAACATTTTGATATATTCGTATTCACTGAAGCAAATTCGTGTTTCAAGCGGCTCATTGTTCAAATTTTCTGTAACCAGTTTCTTAATCTCAATGTTACTCTGCATAATCATATTCCTTTAATCTTTTAGTTTTCTAATTTTCTTGATCGCATCCTGCAATCCTTCACAGTATGCGTCATTGTAAACTTTTTCCTTACCGGTAATGTCAAAGTATTCATTATATTCGTCTTTAAAAGTGTCTTTAGTCTGCTTTAGGACAGCCTGAAGAAGATTAACGCATTCATTGATTGTTTCTGTTCTTGTTCCCATAATTATTTTTCCTTTCCTTACATTCTTAATGTCCAATCCGGCATTTCCCATTCCGGATCGCCGATTTTGTTGTGTATATCTGCTAACTTATTTCTGCATGCAACAATAAGTTCAAGTAGTTTGATGTTATCAGCAGTAAGCATATCAGCATCTGACTGATTGATTATTTCCGAGATATTATCAATGAACTGTCTTATGATTACCTTGCATTTTGGCATCAGCTCGTCATCTAAGTTCTTTTCCTTTTTCTGATACATACAATCTAGTCCGCTGAGCCACTCAGCTGTTACACCCAGCTTCTTGGCTATTTCTGTCAATTCATTAATCGGCGGCAGTATTTCCCCATAAAGATATATCAGCGGAATATCAATGTCAGCCACTGTTAATTTTGCATTGCTTAGCGCCTGCGCCAGTCTCATTGCAAATAATTGTGCACGTTCTGATTGTGTCAGCATAATTATTTCTCCTTTTCTTCTCCAATGTACTGATAGCTTATTATCAGGACATCCTTTACACCGTATTTCTTTTCAATCTTAAACTCTGCAACACGAAGCCAAGATAATGCTTCCTCTTCCGACTTGCTGTCCTCAATGCGGCTGTTAATGGAAAGAACGGTATTGCAAGCTACACCCGGGCGGCCGTAGCACACGAAATATAAATAGTTCATTTTTCTTCTCCTTTATGCTTTTTAATATATAATATTTCAAAAATTGATTTTGTCCGATATAATTTATATAAAAGGCACCGCAGAAGAGCAGTGCCTTGATATAATTATTGTACTACTTTGTAATATGTAATATTATTAGTATCATCAGCATTAACAACTTCCAGTATGTTATCTTTCCATGTGAAGCTGTACTGCACATTATCGCAGCTGAATGTTCCGGACAGCTTAATTGTGTCAAACCCTGTCATGACAGCACCGCTGTATCTGGACTGGATCTTGTCCTGTATTTTCTGCTGCAAGTTGGTTGCAGTGGATGAGTTAGTGGAAGATAAGCTGCTGGTGTCTGGCTTGCTGTTAATAAAAGGCGTATTTTGAGCCGTCTGATAATCTACTTTAGTAGACATTAATATTTTTACAGCAAAATTGTTATGCATTTTGTTTTATTTTTCTCCTTTTTGCTTCACTCCATCGACGAACACAGCATCTACTTTTGAGCCAGTGAACACTATCAGTGTTTTTGTTTTTTTATCATAATCAAATGAGTACTTTGTATCGCCGGAAGCAAAAGTTTTATTATCTTCGTCATTATGAAAATTAAGAACATCGTCATAATTAGCAGTAATCGTGCTTTTAATTGATTTTTCTATACGCATATTAGTATCATCAATTATCAATGCACAAACTAATATGGAAACAATTATTAATCCAGATATAATTGTTTGTGGAATCCAATGGTCAGAGGTACCATTATAATAAGTTTTATAACACCCTCTTCCGATAAAAAATATTAGAATTGCTCCAAATATAATACTTATAAATACTTCGATTGTTATCTGACTCATCCTATTTTTCTCCCTTTTGTTTTATTCCGTCAACGAATACTGCGTCTACATCTGAGCCTTTAAGCACTATCAGTGTTTGAGTTTTCTCGTCATAATCAAATGTGTACTTTGAGCCATTAGAAACAAAAGTCTTATTATCCTCATTGTTATGATAATTGAGGACATTGTCATAATTAGCAGTAATTGTATTCTCAATTGATTCATCTATTCCTGCGCGAGCTGCTAATGAAATAATGATAATCCCTGCAATAATTGTCTGAGGAATCCAATGGCCAATGGTCATGAATTTAGACATGACGTAAAAAATCAGACCAAAAAGAACTGTGATTATTAATCCTATTGCCATGTAGCATATTGTACTGCTTTCTATCATGTTATTTTCTTCCTTTCGTATTTACACTCCAGTTCCTTGCCACATCAGTGTTTTAGTGTCTTCGTTATAATTTGCTGTAATTGTGTTCTTAACTGATTTTTCTGTTTTGGCATCGTTATTATCAACTGCTCCTAAGCTGACCGCTAATAAAATGACGATTGTTATTGTGATGATTATTTGAGGAATCCAAGAGTCAGGAAATAAAATCTTGCACCCCATACAAAAGATTAATCCAAAAAGGATTGCAACTATTAATCCTATTGCCATGTAGCATATTGTACTGCTTTCTATCATATTGTTTTCTTCCTTTCATATCTGCACTCAAGTTCCCTGCCGCCGGGAGTCAAGTGCTTAATCTTTGAGATGTCTTTGTTAATGCTATGCATGAAATATCCATTAATTGCACACATGTAGTCAATGTCGCCATATCTGTTGCCGCGCGGATATTCAAGACAATGCTTGCAATTGGCGCAGCAGTTTATAATGTTTTTATCCATAGGCGCCTCCATTTAATTTTTACAATAAAATACACAACACTTTTGCATCTTTATCTTCATACCAGTCATCAAAGTCGGCAGCGATTTCACTGTTTGCAAGTACTGTTTTATTATATGTATCTTCGTCGGCAAGCTGATATGACACTACTTCCATGTCGTCATTGACCTCACAAGCATCCACACCTGTGCAATGCTCTAAGTTGAAATCAATCTGATGCGTGCAGTTGAATATGTTTCTGTAATACTCAACGTCTGCATACTGGTCTTTGAAAATATTTTTCACTTCGCCTACTGTCATGATATTTTACCTCCCTGCGCTTATTTCTACTTATATAATATGTACAAGTATCTTTTTGTTCAAAAGGAATGAACAATTTTACATTATAAGTATGATAGAAGCTGTGCTATTTTATCGTCTTCTATATAAGAAGATACAGCAGCAGGGCAGTATCTTAATATAATTATTTGCCAGTTTTCTGCTTAACACCATCAACGAATGTTGCGTCAACGACTGATGTATTGGTGAATACTGTTAGTGTCTTTTGACCCTTATTATAATCAAAAGTGTACCTTATTCCGCCTGACACAAAACTCTGCTGATCATCATCATGGTAATTAGTCACATCGTCATAATTGGATGTTATCGTGTTTTTGATTTCTCTATAAAGTTTTTCGCTCTTATCAGCACCATATCCACAGCTTCCAAACAACATCATTATAAGCACTCCGACTATTAACATTGGCGGAACCCAGTGTTCTAAAACGCTCTTCATGTATGAGTCATACATCATCCAGCCCAAAAATAATATTACAATAAATCCTGTTATAAGGCTCATTATTGTGTAAATTCCCATTGTATTTCTCCTTAATCGTTCTGATCTTTATTAATCCGGTATCTTAAATCCCAGTTCTTTAGTACGTTCTTTATTTGCTGTTTTTCTGTTTGACACCATCGACGAATGTTGCATTAACAGATGAACCATTAAATATTATTAATGTCTTTTCCTTATTGTTGTAATCGAAGGTATATTTTACATCACCTGAAACAAAACTTTTATTATCTTTTTCATTATGATAATTGAGTACATTATCATAATTTGTAGTGATTGTATTTTTAATTGATTTTTTTATGCCGCTATTAGTGTCATCAATTTTTCCGATACAAGCTAATAAAGGAATAATTATCAATCCAGATATAATTGTCTGAGGAATCCAATGGTTACGCATTAAATTATTATAAGATTTATGCCAAATTGCTCCAATCCAAAATGTTAAAATTAATCCGGATATAATACCAATTATTACAAAACTTAAATTCATCATTTTTTTTTGCTCCTTAATCCGGTATTTTAAATCCCAGTTCTCTTGCACGTTCTTTGTATGCTCTTATTGCTTCGTGGTCTGTATATTCTTCTGCGCCAAAAGTGTGTGTGAGAGGAAATACTACCAAAGAAGCAATATCAGTGATTTCAGCTTTATAATTATCAACCCTTTTCTGATTTTCTTTTTTAGCAGTGGCAATTGCTTCCTCTTTTGTTGCAAACAGATTGTTTGGTGACTGGTGGGTAGTACCAATAAAACTGTCATCCGAGTATGACTTTCCTTTGATTTCTATTATGCAGTCTTCATTGTCTGAACATTTTGTTATCTCGTTTACAAATCCACATACAATTCTTTCTGTCCAAGACTCCTTGAACCACACTTTTTGATTGATTTTAATTTTGTTAATATTAATCATCTTTTTCTCCTTTTCATTTTACTATCTTTTCTTTAAGAAGATATATTGACTGGCTTGTAAGTATCAAACTGATAGAGTCCTTTATCGTTCAGATATCCTTTGATGAGCAAGTAGTCTTTATCGTGTTCATACAGCTTGTTGATACTTATTTTATCGCTTGAGTATTTTAACACGCCGTTGTTATCAAATTCTCCAATGTAAAGTTGATTCTTACAATCTCTATACCTGATAATTATATTATCTGTGTAGACAAATCCATCATCCTCAGTAGAAGATAAAAGATTTTTAATAAAATCACATTCTAACATGCAGTGTGTATAATTGTACCAATCGTTACAATAGCAGAAAATAAATATTAGGTATAATAAAAGAGAGACTATAAATATTACTGCCAATGTTTTATTGTTTGAATTTACTGGTTTGCCGAGTATTGCAAAATAAATAATAATTAAAGCAGTCAGTAGCCATAATGGTATTAGAAAGAATATTTTGTTAATTTTACTATCTAACTTTAGCGCGCGTTTCTTTATTTCTTCCGAATTTAAGTTAAAATTTTCGTCTAAATTAAATTTAATTTTCATTGTTTTCTCCTTTGATGGCTTCTCCTTTATAAATACCTATCGTCAGCATGTTCCAGTACAAAATATCCAAATGATGCAGCCATGCCGTCGATATTCTTATTACTCATATCCACAGTGAGCATTTCCAATATTTCATTGTCAAACTCATCCACAAGCTTGTGTTCGATTGCCCACAGCCTCATTTCTTCAAATTTCTTCTCTGCAAATGTTTTTGACATCGTTCTTTCTCCTTATAATCCCTGATAATTTTGCTTACTTCTTCCATTTCTGCATCAGAAAAAGCTATATGTCTTGCTTCAAACACTTCGCAGTCTACAGGTTCGCAGCATGGAAAGTATGTCCGCCCACATTTCAGACATTCAATTTTAAGACAACTCATGTTACCGTTTGCGAAACTCATGCTGTTATCTGAAAGTACCTTAATGGAACAATAGGGAAACAGGCCGTTTTTTGGCTGAATTACAGTGTAGTAATGGCTCATTCATAATTTTCTCCTTCCATTATTTTGCTAATCCTATGATGTCATAAGTAACATTGCCATTATCCCATTTCGTTGTCCTTAGCAGCGCATCTGTTGTTTCTCCAATCTTATCATGGTACAGCTCATATGATTCTTCGTCTGTCAGATAGTATTGCTCACCATTGTATTCAACGGTAATACGATAAACTGCGGGATGCGGCATATACATGAATGATTTGCCTGTGTACATTGAAGTCATATATGGACCGCGATAATATTGGTCTACGATTTTAACCTGTACAGTTGAATCCTCCGTACTTTCGACTTCTGCCGGTTTTGTGCATCCTATAAGAGAGCATGCCAAAAAGATTGTTAACAGAACGAATACTGCTGTCTTTTTTGTCTTATTCATTGCTTTTCCCTTCCTTTTTCATTGTTTTAACCGCTATTCCCGCTGCACACGCTGCTGACAAAAGACTTAATGCCGGTGCTGCCTGTCCGATTACTGCAAGCGAAAATGGTATTGCGGCAAGGTTTATCATTGAAAATATAAGCAGCAGAAGTGCTGCATGCCATATATTTACTGACGATTTTCTCATATTGTTATCCTTTCTTATACTGTTTTTGCATACCAGTCCAGTGAGATTCGGTTTTTTGCATCTACATTTTCTTTGACGGTTATGATAACATTACCATCTGCCGGAATATTATTAATGGCTTCAATATGGCGGGCTCTACAGTCAGGCAGATTGTATATTACTGTATTAGGACAGGTTTTACTGACTGAAAGCTCAAGGCTGTTCCCATATTTTAATATTTCCTGCATGTGTTCGAGCATAAACTGGTAGCGCAGGGCGTTTGCAAAATGATTGTCATGTATCATTTGAAAAATAACACTTATCAGGAACAGTGCTATTGCAGACATAAGGCTTATCCCAGCAACGGCAACATAATATAGTGAACTTTTGATCGCTGCGCCAGCTATAAAAGCAAACATAGCGCTGAGAGCTATCCCGGCTATTATTCTGAAGAAGATAGCTAAGTCAAGGTATCTGTCTGATATTTTTTCATGCCTACAACGGAGCTTTTCTGCCAATTCTTTGTCCGCTTTTGAAAACATCACTTTAATTTTTCTCATATTGTTTCTCCTGCATTCTCATATTTCTCCTTATATAATATGTACAAATTCTTATTTGTCCAAAAAAACAGTATTTTTCATGAATACTTTTTGTGTGAAATTATTGATATATGATTTTGGGTACTCATTTGAAAATATATTAGTCTCTTATTACGGAATCCATATTTATAATAAGTGTAGAACACCCTATCCATAGGAGCCGCTGCACCACATGGGAGTGGAGGTTTGTGAAACAGAAACCTAATTTCTGAGCATTGGTTCCAATGCTGTACGAAAAACTCATGAAGAGTGACAGAATTCCAAAACAAGGGGACATCCAAAAGAAACCAAAAGGAAAGGCCTTTAGAGCTAGAAAGGATAAATTATGAGTAGCATAGAAGAAGTTCGAAAAATTATGGGATTTGGCGACAATTTTCATATGTGCGATGTCAGTGAAGTAGCAGAAGATCATATTCACTTGGAAAGTTGGGACGAAGACGTTCCAAATACTGATTTTGAAGCAGTTGCAGAACGGATTGCTAACGATGGATATGATATATCAGGATTTGAATTGTTAGAGATACCTCATCCGAAAGTATTTTGTTTTGGGAAACAAGACACGGATGAGTATTTTGACGTTGTGAATTTTTATGGAGATGGTTGGCACATTGCGTATATAAAAGACTCTAATGATGTAATAGCCGAATGTATTGAAGAAGCTATTAATAAAAATGAATGGTGATGATTTTTTAGTAGCAGTAACATTTTTAACTGGAACGTTTATTGGCGGATACGGTAGCTGGAATTCTGATGCAACGGTTAATGCCAGCGAGGAATATACTCTCGAAGAGCTTGGTGCCGCAAGTCTACTGTACGCGAATGAAGTAAGAGACAAAGATACCGGAGTTCATTATTTCTACAACCGTAACTTTATGTGCCCACGATATAATGCAGATGGAAGCTTATATACTGATTAAGAAGGAAAATTAAATGTTCAATTCAAGAATGTACAAAATGTACTACCCAGTTAAATCGTCAGCAGATATTGTTAACATGGATATTGCAGATAAGCAAAAACTCATAAAATGGATTAAATCCATCATTACTGATGTCAATGCATATAATGCGCAGAGTCGCAAACGTGCCGAGACTGCTGGATGCAAGGAATGCTGGCGGATTAACTTTTATCCAGATAAGGAATATATTGACCGTGTGTGCCAAAAAATCACAACTGAGCCATTGTCACTCACTGCCGAGGACATTCAGCTTGTGAATATTGTGCTGTATCGGCATAAGTATATAGGAATCATATCTGCATACTACTTTCCGGTGCCCGCAACAGAATAGCAAACTTCATGGAGGATGAAAATATGGAGCAAATAACAAGAGCACAAATACAAGAGAGTATGAATACTTATGTGAAAACTTATATTACAGACGCTGAGTGGCATATCAGTCTTGTTGAAGATTTCATGCATTTGTTAACAGGTAATAGCTTTAATGTAATTGATTTGCAAGATTTGAGATGGATTAGAGCTGTAATCGACAATAACAAAGATAATGAATATGCGAAGAAAATATTAATGCGAAATATGCCGGAAAGATATATCTCTGGGTTATTCGATGTCATAATAAGGGAAACAAATCATGAAAGGTAAGCTTGCAAAGACCGCACCCTCCTTTTTCTGTAAATGAAAGGGGAGGGGCATTTTGGAAAAGAAACAATATGAAGATAATTATTATACAGGGTATGACCTGTTTAGGAAAAAGTACGCTATGCAAACAACTTGAAAAAGATCTCCCAAATTGTAAACATTTTTCCTTAGATGAGTATAAAGAAAACATATGGGACAAATTTGGATTCGATTCTGTTGAACAAAGAGAACATCAAAGTAAACTCGCAAGAGCATTATTTTACAGCGATATAAATGAAGCTGTAAAAAAGGCATTGTACGATTATATTTTAATTGATTATACTTTTACTAATAAATATTGGAATGAGCTTTTAGAAAATTTAGCAAATTGGAATGGGTTAGTAAAAACTATTTACTTAAAACCTACCAATTTACAGGAACATAAAAAGATATGGGAAATTCGTAGCAGAGATTTTTCTGTCAGACACGCAGGGCATGGAGCAACACATTATCATGATGGCATAGGCCGTGATTATGTGAATGAATATGAGGCTAAGGTATTCAAAGAAATGCCTACTACTAATCAAACACTGAAAATTAACATTTCTTTTAATCCGTATTTAAGAAATGTATCATACAACTCCATTATAGCTTTTATTAAAAATTCTTCCATGATTTGAAAAAGTACAGTAGATGATAAAGAACTAATCCGGCAGCTCATGCAGTTCACGAATTTCGTGCTATATCGCCACAAGTATATAGGGATTATATCTGCATACTATTTTCCGGTGCTGCCGACAACAGAATAGCAAAAAAAAAGAGGATATGAAAAATCGTATCCTTTTTTATATTGCGTGTTTGACAATCACATGTAATGACATTATAATACACGTAGGCGCTATCAAAAACGGTAGGACGGTTGCCTCCAGTCAGAGAGCATAAGCTCTGTTTATATAGAAACCTTTCGAGGAATTTATGACATAGGAGGTTTTGCAAATGATAACAATATCATTACAGTCAGTTTATTATGCATTAGGCATTGCAAGTTTTTTATGCTCAGCCGCATTTAAGCTGGGCTATGAGATTGGTAAAAATGCAAGAAAATAACCGCCCTGGTCTGCAAACTAACGGCGGTTAAATTCATTTTTAACTACATTTAATTTCAGGCAGCCGTCTTATTAATGATGGCGCCTTTTTTATATACCTATATTATAGAAACAAATATGGATTTTGTCAATATCGTGTTGCGAAATAGCGGCAAGTCCCATAGTCTTTATATTTTTTTAAAGGCCTCGATTTCGAGTCCTTTAAAATCAGAATGGTATATACAGTATCTTACTTAGAATGTAACTGCCAATTACGCATAAAATGATAAAAAAGATACTGTTGGCAAGAGCTATAAGAGCATGCACTGCTTTTGTTACTTTTTTGCAGCAAAGAAGTTCGATAAAATAAGCCAACGCCATAGGGATTGAGAACTAAAAGCTAATTATTAATGCGGTACTGATATATTCGTTTCGTGTTATTATCATTCCTATTATGAATACAATTCCAAAATATATTAAACTATGGACAACTTTTTTCTTAATCATAAATTCTACTCCTCCCTTATCAGATTTTCAATCGCCGTAGCAGCACAGCCGACAGAGCTTTCATCATAAATTTCGCATTCTGCATCAATTATGTTAGCAATTCCTTTTGTCAGCTTGTTAATTTCTTCATTGAGTTTTGCGATTTTATTGAGATTTTTGTTAGACCGTCTCTTTGGAACCGCATCTCTTTCAGCGATTATTTTCTTAATTCTGTCTGAGTCCATATTATAATTGTTGACAGTCTCAAACTCAATTCTTTCTCCCGTTACAGGAGAAAAGGGTATTGGCAGATAGCATATGTATTCTTCGAGTCCATTATATTGAAGATTGTCGTCGTAATCATAATCGTATATTTCTTCAGCATCAGTTAGTTCAATGCAAAGCTGCGGCCAGATTTTTTCGGCGGCAGCATCATAAGCATTAAAGAATACTATTCGGCCGGACAGTTTACTCAGCTTATAACTTTTAAGCATATTTTTAAGGTCGTTTTCATTTTCGCCATTATGTAAGCTGAAAAATGCGTGCTGTCCGCAGGTGTATTGATCTACTTTAATCATTTACAACATTCTCGCTTTCCTCATTAACCTTCTTGATAATTTCTTTGATAAGATATTTAACAATTTCTGCTTGAGTATGTGATTTATTGGCATATTCCCTGATCTCGTCGGTTAAAAATGCCGGATTTACGCTGTTCATATAAGTTTCAATCATCATCAGACGTTCGTCTGCTTCATATGGAACGAACTCTGTTATATTTTGGAATCGTCTGAGCAGCGCCTTATCGAGCAGATCCGCCCTGTTTGTTGCAGCAATTACAATTTGACCGTCTGCAAGGTCATCAAGAGCCTGCATGAGGGAAATAGTGATGCGGGCGATTTCGCCATCTGGTCCGCCGCCGCCTTTGCGCGCAAGACCTATGCAGTCTATCTCATCAAGCATAAGCACGCACTTCATGCCCTTACAGAAATCGAATACGCGCTGGATATTCTGCGAAGTCTTTCCCATGTATGAGTCGATAAGATATGAGAAATTCAGATAAACATAAGGCAGACCCAGCTTGTATGCGGTATATTTTGCAAATTCTGTCTTTCCGGTGCCGGGTATTCCGGACAGAAGAGTACTATTTGTATATGGAATCCCATATTCAAGGAGTTTTGTCGTAGTATTTGCTGCTTTTACAATCCTTGTGAAAGCGTCCGCTTGCTGCCTGCCAAGATAGTATCTGTTTTCGTTAAAGTCTGAAACGTCAATCATCTTAACAAGTCCCTTGATATTCATGGGTACTTCCATAACATTGTCTGAACCATTTTCAAGCAGTTTCTTGTAGTATTGAACCTTGCCTTCATTTTTCTTTGTACCGTCCTCAACGCAGCAGCATATTGCATATTGCTTTGCATCCTGTATTCTGTTTTCCGCTATTGCCCTGATACAGGCAAGCATGTTATCGCTCATTCCCATCTTAAATTTCTCCTTTTACGACTTTTTCATTCACATATGCTGTAAATTCCATGATTCTTCTGTAATCAGGCTCATCCGGCAGAGTAGTGTTTTTCTTTGCATACTCAAGCTTCTTCTCATATTCGCTGACTAGCTCAAAGAATTCCGGAAGCGGTTTGTCGTCTGCACCAAGATACTTTCCGTTCCTGATGTCCATAAGCAGGTCATGTTCCTTTTCACGATATGTTACTATTTTCTGTTTCTCAAGAATATCAATGCACATCATATATAGTCTGAGCAGGTGCATTGAGTGCTTTGCTATCTTTTTGTGGGCAGCAGCTTTTTCATTTCGTTTCCCGGCTTTTGCATAGCTTTTCACAGTTGTCTGCAGCTCATTCCATAAGCAGCAATAATCTCTGAGCGGATAGTGGTGCAGATTTATGTCCATGAATATCTCTTTGTCGAAGCCTTTCTGCACAGCAGTATCAATATACAACTTAATAGCATCATCTGGATATGCGGAATATTTTCCGGCAAAGTTTTCTTCCATGGAAGATAATACGTGCAGAATATGTTCCTCAAGATCCGCCTGCGGCATTTTGTTTGTTGTAAGCTGTCTTAATCTGTACATCTGCTGCATGGCATATCCGCCGAATGTGCCGACTGCTTTCTTTGACAGGAACATGTCGGAGTTGTTAATTAATTCCCTGCCAATGTCTGATAAATAAAAATAATGTTCAGGCTTGCATCCAAGCATTTCAATAGTGTTCGGATTGCAGTTTGCAAGCAGGAACATGAATTTATTGAATGAATAAATTACTGTGTCTGTTGCGTCATCAGTAAACTGTTCAAAGTCCTCGCCTATAAGTGCATCCGTGTTTGTAAACTGCCTGAAACTTCCACTGGCAAGAATGCCCATTCTGCTGTTAACTGCACATCCTCTTATATCCAAGTCGCTGTTTTTATTGTCTGTTCCATATGCATGGCTTCCACCAGCTGTAAGCAGGATAATATTGCTGCCAAGGTGCTTGTCAGCCTTTAGAAAACTGTATTCGTCTGAGTTAAGTTTCGCTTTGATTTCGTTTATCTGCATGATTATTTCATCTCCAATTTCGTTTATTTTTCTGACAAACTGACTTTTACCGTCTTTTCGTCAAGGCTGTAGAATAATCCACATGTTTGCCCAGGAATAACTTTGCTGTATGTTTTACTTAAGCAGTCTACCTGTATAATTCCTTTATCTGTTTTTGCACTAACTTGATACTGCGACATTGAATACCGAATGTTGTTTGCCGATTTCTGGCGCTTTCCCGTAATAGTCAGTTCTGCGCATTTAACATTTGAAGGCTTTACGAACGCGCATAACCTTACAGTTACACGTATAAACGCTGTTACTGTAACAAGCAGCAGGCAGCATGCCATGAGAAAGAATACTGTCATTGCCAAAACAATGCCGGTTGAACCATTGCTTTGAACATATTGGTTTATGTTTTTGTGGACATGATTCATGTAGAATATGATCCAAACAGCAGCAGTGCCAGCCAGAAGTCCTCCTGTGAGATACAATACTCCGCTCCACACACAATATTGTCTTATTATTTTCTTCCGGTCATCTGTATTTGCATTTTCATTAAGTATTGTACTGATAGTATTTTTAAGCATAATATTTCCTTATGTTAACATTTTGTATGTTATGCGTTTTCTGACGCTTTAAAGTTGTATATAGGTTTAATAGCATCAATTATTTCCACTGTATCTTTGATATTTTCTATAATCTCTTCTGCAGGTTTGTATACAAACGGGCTCTCGTCAATAGTTCCTGTGTTTACTGACGTAGTATATATACCTTTCATGGACTCCCTGTAAGCATCCATTGAAACCGTATCTTTAGCTTTGCTTCGTGAGAGTATTCTTCCTGCTCCATGAGGGGCAGAGTAATTCCAGTCAGGATTACCCTTTCCGGTACAGATAAGAGAACCATCACGCATGTTTAGTGGTATAATAACCCTTTCACCAGCTTGTGCAGAAATGGATCCTTTACGCAAAATCATATTGTCAGTATCTATGTAGTTATGAATAGTGTCGAAACTTTCAATTGGTGTCAGTTTTGCATGCTTTATTATTTGCGATGCAATAGTTTCACGATTTATTCTTGCATGTTCCTGCGTAAGCTTCATGTCATGAAGATAGTTATCCATTGCTTGTCCCTCAAGGTATGCAAGTTCAAAAGGAATTGAAATGTGAGTTTCCTTATAGTTAGTCCTTAGTTTTGCAAGCGCATTGCTTATTTCTTTTTGTCTGCCTGCATTTGTATATGTTCTGACCAATTCCTTTGTCAGCTCATTTAAAGTCTTGCCATTATGCTCTTTTAGTTTAAGATTTTCATAGGCAAGATTTTGGTAATAGTCGCAGACTTCTATACCGAGATGTCTCGAACCTGTATGAATTACGAGCCAGTAGTTACCATCTTTGTCTATATCCACTTCAATAAAATGATTCCCTCCGCCAAGTGTTCCGAGAGATTTGTATGCTTTATCCACATCAACCTGCGCTATTATATCTGCAGCATGAGAGTCTGCAATGGCCGAATCGTGAATATTGAATCCAGATGGGATATATCTGCGAATTACACTGTCAAGATTTGGCAGATCAATGTTTTTATCTTTTAATTTGATGGCCAGCATTCCGCAGCCAATATCCACGCCAACAAGATTTGGTACAATTTTATCAGTAATGGTTATTGTTGTACCAATTACACAGCCTTTTCCGGCATGAGTGTCCGGCATAATACGGATCTGGCTGTCTTTTACGAATTCCTGATTGAGCAGATTAATAAGCTGGCTTATGGTTTCGTTATCTATATTGTTTGTGAATACTTTGCATTTGTTATATTTTCCCTGAAGTTCAATCATAATTTTCTCCTTATATCTACTTTAGTAGACATTATTTATCATATATTTTTTTATGCTTTATCTTTTAACCTGACATTACGCATTTGTGCAGTGTCTCACGGTTAATTATATTCTTATCTGTCTCAATCGTTATACAGTGTGAAGCATTCTCTGATTTCTTTACAGTAGAATCTCGCTCTGTCTCCGTCATTCACAGTTTTGAGCTTTTCAAACTGCTCCCTGCTCAGTTCAATTTCTACTGTTTTAGGTGCAACTGCAGGCTCTCTTAAAGCATCGTTCTGTAAAACAATTCCCTGACAGTATGGTTTGCCATCTTCGTATATCATAAACTTTTCATGCGGGACAGATGTGGCGTATGTCCATGGGATGACATTCATTTCGTTGTCATGGACCTTGCACCATCGGGCTTCAATTGCAACAACATCAAAGCTTTCCTCCTCATCGCTGTCAACAAACTTTCCGTCAGCAATGTCAAGCTTCAATGTCCCGCCGTCAAAACAATCACCCTCATCATTTATAGCGCCATCAATTTCCATGAGATCATCGCTGGCACCAGAAACAATAATAAAGCCATTCTCTTTGGCAATGGCGAGATCTTCTTTTGTGAACTGTGGCCAGTTATATTCGCGCCCATTAAGCTTTTGGGCGAATTCTTTTAACGTCATGATTTTTTCTCCTTATTTTTAAAATTATCAAGCTTGATCCTTACAGCTTTGCTTATCATTTCATCTGCGAATTCCTCAAGCAATGCATATTTCTTATCAATCAGTTTTTCATGATGTTCCCTGACTGTTTCATCAGCATCAGATCCTGAGCAATAGCTTTCGTAATCAATGATAGATCTACTTTAGTAGACATTTTTTTTGTAATGCTATTCTTTATATTCCATACTTCTAATCATAATACTGCGCACTTGCGCAGTGCTTCATAATTGACTATATATATAATATTTACAAATGTTTTTTTGTCCAATAAAAACATGATGAATTTATAAAAAACAGCAGGAGATTGCTCCTGCTGTTTTTCTTTCTTATACACTTTCTGCCTGCCAGACATAGCTGACAAAGTCATATTTATCTGTGTTTTTTTTTGAGTCTTAGCACAATATTATTTGTATACGGAATTTCGTTTTCAATGACTGGATATCTTCGAATTGCGAATGGTGGTTTGCGTATTCTGTAGAATAGTTTATTTGTTTCAATAATTCCATCGTATACTATGTCTGCTTCAAATTCTAATCTACCACTGGTTTTTCTGGTTTCTTCCATATCATTCTTTATATCAAGGCAATCTGCCCCGTATTTTTTAGTCAGGTTCATTTTCACTGAATATATCACTGACTGTCTATTAAAAAGTACACACAAAATAATAGTACATACTATAATAATCAGGTCAATCAGGCTAACAAATCTGGCGTTTATAATACGCTGTGCTAATGAAAATACAAGAAAACCAATAGGAATTGTAACAAAAGCAAATAGTCCAAACAAAAAGTCTTTATGGTCATAATCTTTTGCTAATTTTTCGTATTGTTTATACGTCTTTGTAACCAGCTCGTAATCTGCGTCTGTGAACTCAAATCTAACATTTTTCATCTAACATCCCTCGCTTTCTGTCTGCCAGACATAGCTAACAAAACCATGTTTGTCTACAGTTTCTTTGAGTTTTAAAATGATATTGTCTGTATCCGGGATTTCGTTGGCAACTGATGACATGTGTCTTCGATATTCGTAATCCAGATTACAAACATCATAGAATAATTCATTGCACAAAATATCCATGCCAAAGTGTATTTCATTGTCATTTTTTCTAAGTTCTTCCATATTGCGCTTTACATTGAAGCAGTCAGCTCTGTATGTGGTGAATGTTTTATTTTTCTTATCATACACTGCTGACAATGCAACTAATATTATGGACAGAACAGCGGCGCCAAATACTATCGTTGAGCCTGTAAAAGTATCATCTGTAACAGCAAATAATATGAACATTACAAAAAATCCACTGACTATTGTTATAAGGGACAATAATTCTAATACAGCACTTTTGAACTGATAATTTTCTGTCAGCTTATCATATTGTTTATATGCTTTTGCAACCAGTTCATAATCTGTGTCAGTGAATATAACTTTAACATTCTTCATTCTAAAAATCCTCCATGAAATCTTTTGCAAAAAATGCAAAACTGATAACAAATGTAAGTACTGACAATGTACCGAATATGTATGCCTGCTTGATCTTTTGGTTATAAATCGCCCGCAGCAGCAGAGCGAACAGCATAGGAATTGCTATGAAGAACAATGCTGCACTGATATATAAATATATGTGCATAATATTACTCCTGACTATAATTAGTCTCTGTTTCAATAAGTGTATCTGTGCTGTCAGGTGAGTCTGTTGCAGGCTCAGCTGGTTTTAAACTTTCCACGTCTTCATTGCTGACAGGAAATACAATGTCGCCAGTATCATAATCTACTTTATATACAACTCTTGCTGTATCATCCCTGTCCATGATATATATTATCCTTTTACCATCTTCTTTCTTGAGACAGTAGTAATAGGTTAATCCGCCTGATTCAAATGACAGATTTTTGTCATATTCAGACAGTCTTTTGCCAATGTTCTTTGCATCCGGATACATTGATTTGATGGTCTGGTTTACAATCTTATGCTCATGCTCATGCTGCACAATGACAAGATGAGTTATCGCAAGACATGCAATCACTGCCATAATGATTGGTACCAATAATATCGGTTTGTTTTTCATTTTTCTTTTCCTTCCTTATTCTATATTATTCTACAGGTTCTCCTGTTACAGCATCTTTTTTGTTAAGTTTCTGTGATACAGGAACGCCTAATGTACTCATGACTGATTTTGTATAATACTTGTCGCTGCCGGGTTTTTTAATTGATATGTCATAAACAACACTGATTTTCTCACCGTATGTACCAACCTGTATGATATTGTTTTCTGTCAGTCTTTCATATGATGATGACAAGCTTCCATATGAACCAAACGCATGTCCCCATAATTCATAGAACTGACTTGTGTAGCCCTCAATTGCGAATACATTGTAGTATTCGGTGTCATTTGAAATAGCAAAGCCATCCTGAGTCTGGCCGTGGAATGTATCATCCATGCTGTCCTGATTAATACCATTAACCTGAGGTGATGTTGACAACAACGATATATCAGCGTGAACATGGTCAATTACTACATCATATCCATCAGGAAGTCCCTGTGTATGTACTTTCATGCTTATCTGTTTTGGATCCGTTACGCGCCAGTTATTGAGGTCATATCCGTTGGTGCCGTACTCACAAACCAGCTTGAAGTCTTCATCAGGAATGTCTAATATCTGTGATAATGACGGTGTTCCCATATCGTCTGTCTCCATAACCTGTACCTCTGTATCAACTGGAACATATTCACTTTCAACTGTACATCCTGTAAACATTGCAGCAGTAGCTAATACAGTAACTAATAGTGTGATTTTCTTTTTCTTCATTATTATTTTTCTCCTTTTGTTTTTGCTATTCTTCCTGATCATTTTTTTTCTAACTGCATGGCAGCTAATCTGTAAAAATCTCTGAATGTTATATTGTCATCATAATCAGGCAAAAATATTGCTGTTTTTCTATTCTTAATAGTTTTATCATCTAAACCAAGAGTGTCATCCGCAAAAATATTATCAAGAAATGGAACGGCTAAACATATTTTTGAACTGAGCGCTATTACAGTACCCTGTATGTATTTTGCAGGACAAAGGTCTTTTAGCCTGTAATATGCTTTTGTAAAAGCTTCGTCGCCATTTTTATTCAAAGTATCAAAACATTGAAACTCATTGATTTTAATCTCTTTGTACAGCAGATTTGTCACATCTGCAAAGGTTAGATTTTCTGGTGAACGGATTCTTCTGAGGCATAAAAGCATGCATATAAACATTTGTCTTTCCGCCATGCCGCCAATTCCTTTACTGTCTTCAAATAAACAGTCTGCCACTTCATAGACATCTTGAACAGAATGAACATACTTAAACGGATTATAGTGGCATGAAATATCTTTGTGCCAAAAATCCAGTGTTTTTATTTCATATCCATATTCTCTGACAACATCAATACTATTTTTCATAGCTGTTTCAGAATCTGCAACAACAACGAATGACTTTAACCGGGTATCTATTTCAGCAGGTGTTTTTATAATTTTCAATTTCATTCCTCCAGATTTATGTATATCATGTTATCCATTACAAACCAGTTTTTGATGGATTCATGGCCATAATTGATAATTGCCTGTTGTGGATTTTCGCATATAAACTCATCGCCTGTGTATGGACTGGAGGTAATGTGTATTTCTGTCCGGCTTTGTAGGCTTTTAAGCAGTTCTCTGACTTTCATTGTCTTTCTCCTTTTCTTCAAGATTGCATTTGGCTAATTTAGCTTTTTCTTCAAGATCTCAATGTCTCATAATAAAATATGATACTTTTATTTGTCTCCTCAATCAGTCCGTATTTAACTGCCAGTCTGTAGCGGAAATCTTTTTGCAGATTGGGCATCATGACATCTTTTAGTCTCTGTCTGAACTGTTCAATGGTAAACGTAGACTTGTAGAAATTACATTGCCTACACGTGGGCAGGAGATTGCTTTCGTCATACATTTCTTTTTCCGACATTGTCTGCGCAATATCATTGTTGCGATAAACGCTTTCGACATGGTCTATCTGCATGTCTTTGTATTCCAGTTCGCATCCACAGTAAGCACATCTGTGATTGTATTTTTCATACAGCTTTTTGCGCGTTGCTGTGGGTATTGATTTGTGTTTACTCATGATTTCTCCTTTAAAAGAACGTTTTTGCAACAAATATTAATGCAGCAACAGTAATAGCAGTAGTAACAATAGTGCCAATACCAACAAAATAGCCATAACCATTTTTTGATGCACCTCCCTTATTGAACTTGGCATTTGTCGCTATAAGGCTTGCTGCCATTGGAAAATTAACAGCAAGCAGAGCGATAATAAATACAAATATGATTATTTTCATGGCGTGTCCTCTTCAATTCCGCACAGCATTTCTCCAAGTGCGGGCGCATCTTCAATAGAGCATAGAGCGTTGGCTCTCATGTCTTCAGATCCGTCTTTTCTCATAAATCTTGTTATGAGATACACCTTTTCCGGTTTAGCTTCACCATCAATGGTGTAATATCCGGTTTCTACAGATGAACCATTTAACATTCCAAGCTCTCTTGTTTTGTTGTAGATGAATTCTTTGTTCTTAGCCATAATCAATTTCCTTTCTTTTTCTGAAGCTCATTCCATACATATCTGAGGCAGTTAATGAACGCCTCGTTTTCATATACATTAGTGCTTTCCTTGTCCATCTTGTGAACCTCATAGCAGCTTGGTCCGCAGATAATGAAATATTTGTCATCAAACACCCATGTATCATTGAATAAATTAAGTTCCATTGTGCATCTCCTTATAGTTCAATGCTAAATTCGTTTTCAAGCACATTTGCAAACGATGGTTCCTGTTTACAGTATTCTTTGAGAAATTCATAGTTTGTACATGGAGCCAGTTTTCTATGAACAATTTCTCTTGTGTTATCATCCATAAGAGCCACGATTGCTGACATGGTATTATCCGTAATTATTTTGCTCATGATTATTCTTTCCTCCTTGGTTTATGTCTGTATATATAATATTCACAAATGCGATTTTGTCCTAAAAGTTTCATAATTTTCTTGGAATCCATATTAATAGGAAGAAAAAGAAAAGGAGTGAATAGTGGTGGCATATAAGTATTATGAACTTTTGTGTGGCAAGCTGGCAGAGTCAAGTTCAATTGTTTCTGGCCAACTAATTTTGGGAATATCTGCTGCAAATCCCAAATCGTTTGTGGTCAGGGCATCCTCTATGCCAGATTTCACGGAAGTAAATCTGGTATAGAGAAAACAGATAAAACTGTTAAACTGTAACAGAGTTTATGCAGTGAAATTATTGTCAGAGAGTCAGATAAGAGACCGGTTCAGTAATGATGACGTAGAAAAATGCCTGTTTACGATGAATATTGTGCTAAATATTTTGGACAGAATTGAAAATCGGAATATTATATATGTAGAAAAAGCGGTAAAGGAGAATAATATGTAATTAAAAATATAAACAAATGTGAGTAAATATACTCAAAAGTGTTTAAAATCCAAAACACTAGTTGGTAACTTAAAACTACTGGAATTACAGGAAATATAGACCAGTGCAAGTTGAAATAGTCTTGCTAACTATAGGGCAGAACCTTGATGGTTGTAATTGAGTAATGGTATAAATCTACGAAAACCAAGTAGCAAAATATAAAATATTAAGAAAGGAAAAGCTATTTAGATGGAATCTGTATAATATCATACACAAGACTATGCAGATATGTACCGATGGCTAAGTCGGGAATTTACGACTGTGAAGTATACAAGAACTTGTGAGTAGATTGATATTTATATCATCCAAAGCATATACGTTGAAGCAGTAACTACAAATCGTGAGGTTGTAGCAAATCATCTAGCATATACACATATGTATATGTTTTTAGTAGCAGAATATTAGGATGGGAAAACAAATAAATGATACACACAACTATCCGAAATGCCATGGTTGTCCATACTATTTTGGTGAGATAGACAGCTGCATGTTTGGCGAGGATGATGTGCCGGATAATTTGGAGAAGAAGTGTCACAACAAAACAGAAAAAGATATAGAAATAGGAGGATAAGATATGTCTATAAAAGTAGCTAATCTGACTGGTTATATTACAGATTGTGATGGTGGTGAGGGATTTGCCGCTGACAGTGAGCGTATGAGAAATATATCTTTTGATACAAAGATCTTTGGTAAAAATAAGAAAGTAACAATGCAGCCGGGACTCTATGTATTAAGAGGCGCCCCAGCAGCAGGAAAAACCGCATTTATGCTTCAGATGTGCAATGATTTTGCGAGGAATGTTGGGAAACACATTGCTTATTATACATTCAAAGAATCAATGCGTGAACTGATGACAAGATCGTTAGCATGCGCACCGGCGGTAAATCAGTCGAACAAGCAGAAATTCAGGAAGATTTCAGACTGTGAATATTTTATTGGAGGTTCTATTCAGTCAGTATTCTGCGATTATGGCTACCGCATTTATTTTGCAGAGTGCAGTTCCAACCTGAAAGTTCATGAACTTGAAGCGAGTATAGAAAATAATGACATTGGTAATGTCATATTTATTGACGGGTTACAGGATTTAGCGTTAACAGATTCTTTTGCTGATATGCTCAAACAGCTTAAGATTTTTCAGAAAGAGCATAATCTGGTTGTAATTGCTTCGTTTTTGGATGCATACGCAGATAATGCTGACAAAAGGGCTATTATGAACTATGCAGATGTTGTATGGGATTTGGAAGCAGATGAAGTGAATGATGATGACGGCAATATAACTAACATTCGTCTAACTTGGACCAAGAACAGATTTGACTTTGTATCTGACGCTGTTTACTCATATTATCCTGAGTATAATATATTTTTATAATATGGAGGTATGTCATGAACTATAAATATGGTAAATGGCTTCAAAAAGAGATGATACAGTTCCCTCATCAGATTGACGTCGATCCTGAGGGAATGGTTGTGCTTCAGTGCGCTTTGGAAATCTCAGCAGAGCACTCTGACAGCTATATTTCGTTTGAAGATTTTTCTGTAACAACTGCTGATAATAATGTACAGAGCTATGCAGAACTTATCAAGAAAACTCTTGACGAAGAATGCAAAAAGAATTTTGCAGGAGTTATGACAGAAGTTATAACTCGAAACATCAAGAGTGCTGACAAGGATCCGGAAGAAAATATACTGGTATTCAATGCTCAGAGCGGTATTAATTTCGATACGGGCGCATTCATGGATTTCTCATTCGGCGTTCCTGTCTGGGGTGATATTGACACATTAAACAGCATTATCGCTTTCGACGTTAACTATAAAATTGGCAACAAGCATGTCTGTCTGCATATTCCTGTTCAGATTAATCTTACGGAAGAACGTTCTGTTACAGTATTATCTATTAAATACAATCCTGTGAACAATGTCGGTGGATGTGCGGCATATACTACAAAAGATGTTCCTGCTGTCAGCATTATCTCTGATTATGAAGAATATAAACAGGTTGAAGCCGATACAGTGAATTATGATTACAAAAAGCGAGCAGAAAAAGATTTCAATATGAAATTTGGCATGAAGTTTAAAGATAAAAAACGTCCGGTGCGGACAAAACCACTGTTTACAAAGAATTGCAGCATAAAGACAGTCGGAATCGATGAAACATATTTCCTCAATGTGCCGGAAGAATATGGCTACAGACTGCCGCTGTATGGTGTACTGGATGAGGAATTGTCAATTGTGTAAAGATATTTTGGTCTTTCGTATATAAACTCCACCTTTATAGTATTCATACAAACAAAATAAAGGAGGAAACACTATGAAATCTCAAGGAAAAATCATACGCACAATAATTGCAGGAAGCAGGGAATTTACTGACCAGTACAGGCTTAACAAAGTCTGTAACTGGATATTTGCTTACAAGAAAATTGCATACAGTGATGTGGAAATAATAAGCGGTACATGCAGGGGTGCTGACATAATGGGCGAGAACTTTGCAAAAGCTTACAACATTCCTGTAAAGAGATTTCCCGCTGACTGGAAATTGTATGGCAGAAATGCAGGAAATGTCCGCAACAGGCAAATGGCTGAGTATGCATCTTCAAGCTCTTCAAACAATGGCGTGCTGATTGCTTTTGCTAACAGCAGATGCAAGGGTACTATGAACATGATAAACCTTGGCATTGATTACAGGCTGGATGTGTTTGTTGTTTGGTACGAAGAACAGCGTATTGAAAGATATGATTATGAAACAAGCCAGTTTGTAAAAATTATTTAGCAGGGACTTTTGTCTCTGCTATTTTTGTGCAGAAAATCCATATTCATTGCAACTTATTAATCAATGTACATGTAGTAAAGGAGGAATTATTATGTACGAATTTTTAGATAAGATTGATTTTAGCAGTGATGTAATTTCACTTCCGGAAAATGCTGGCACAAAAACTCAGGCACAGAAACTCATGAAACGAGTATTAAAAGCTATCCGTGATAATGAGGAAGCTGATTATGCGGACATTGAGCTTAACCGTAAAGAAGTCAAGGGAGAGAACAGTACTGCTGATGGAAGTATCGACATGTTCATTTCCATTTATCAGAATCCTTCCTACAAACTCGAGGCCTCTGTTGAAGTTAATCAGCTTGCATTTGGGAGCGATAAACTGGAGGAGGAAACATTTCCTTATCCATCAAAGGAATTTGACGAGTTTGTCTGTACAATGGTAGACAGATATTTCAACCCGCCGCCAAAGGAAGATACAAAAGAATAAACAAATTGAGACCATATTAATGTGGTCTCTCTTTTTTTAATTTCTTTTTGGACAAAATGGAAGTTTTTCATATTATATATAAAAAGTAAATGGAGAGAAATTATTTATGGTAATACTGAATAATTTCAAATTGCTTCATGAAATAGTAAATAATAATTGTAAGATTGGGCGAGCCCAAACATATACGCTTGTGGAAATAGTAGGGAGCAAAACATTCAGTGGATATTTGTTCTGCTCTGACCGGAGCAGAACGTAGAAACGAGGTTGTAGAAACAAGAATTCCCGAAATCTTTAGGATTTGGAGAACGTCAACAAAAGATAGGGAGATTACTTATGGCAAAATATAGAGCTTTTATTAAGGCGAATATATATCCTCAAAATGAAGATTGTAATGAAAATAATGCTTTCGTTATACATATCCCAGAACACATTTCATATGATACAGAGCAAAAAGCATTAGATTCTAAAACGAGATGGGATTATTCATTTGGTTTTGATAATAAGAATGTAGTCATTCTAATTCGTCATGTTACTGTAATTGATGACGGGTATGTAGAAATAAGAAATATGCCTGAATATTGTTATGATTACGATACTTTTGTTAAATTAGGTGGATGGATTGAACATATTACAAGAAAAGAAAATGTTGTAAATATAGTTAGAATAAATGAAGATTTTAATCATTTGTATGCAAATCTTCTAAATGATATAAAAACTCAAATTCACATTAAACCAACAGATATTACGATATTTGAGTGTAATAAAAAGGACATACAAATTCCAATTCCAATAAATCATATTGTACAAAATAGTTATGTTTCGTCAGGAAATTATAATTGCAACAGACCACTTGTAGATGACTCTTTTTATAAAGCATTATCTGCATTTGAACCAGATGATATAAAAGGTAAAAATTGTCATATTGCAGAGGATTATATATCTTTAAATGATTTTAATAATGAAAATTCAGGAAGTATTTATTATGACGTCAGAATGCAACGCGTTGTAGATGAAACTGAATGGACTAAACATTGTTATGAGTACACTGTAGAGCAAAAAAGAGAAAGAAAAAGAGCACTAGAAAAACAAGGCCTGTTAGATGCATATAATTCTCTTGAAATGTATTTGCAAAGTCACAATAGTATTAGAAAAATAGAATGTGATGCGAGTAAAGATTGGCAAGCGCCTTATGAAATAATCGAAAAAGATTTAACGTATGGGTATAAGTTAAGTGGATTTGAAATGCTTGAAGATGCTATAGTTTGGGAGATTACAACCTATGAAAGACCAATTAAGCAAAATGATTGTGTTCGAGGTATGGATATTTGCTATTTGATGTTTAAAGATGGAAAAACAATTGAAGTTGTAAGGCAAATTGATTATAAATTGATGTGTGGTAAAAATGGTGTTTCAGAAGACGATTATGAAACGTATAGAAATCAATATATTGATATTTCAAGCATTCAATTAAAATGTAGTAAAGGGGTAGCCGATGAAATATATTAATGAAAATCCAACAAAAACAGA
>UMFR01023878.1_pt1 | contig 79787 bp, 72 predicted proteins | sample 1965041 | NCBI WGS metagenome assembly UMFR01 (sample SAMEA4836049, study PRJEB28245) | human gut metagenome | biome: gut microbiome; material: fecal sample | place: Denmark | collected 2008
TTGCCGTCCTGCATCATCGCCTCGATGGTAAACGTTTCGAGTGCACCGGCAAACCGTTCGTTAGCCGACTTCACACCCTTAATTACAGGCACTGCCATATATTTCTCGGCGAAATCGGCATACACGTCGAGCATCTTGCGAGCCTCAACCATTGCCTCTTCCTTCGTTGCATGGGCGGTATGCCCCTCCTGCCAAAGGAACTCGGCCGTACGCAGGAACATGCGGGTGCGCATCTCCCAGCGGAACACATTGGCCCATTGGTTGCACAATATAGGAAGGTCGCGGTAAGAATGTATCCAGTTCTTATATGTATTCCAGATTATAGTCTCTGATGTAGGACGGATGATAAGCTCTTCCTCCAGTTTTGCCGCCGGATCGACAACTACCCCGCTGCCGTCCTCTGCATTCTTCAAACGGTAATGAGTCACAACGGCGCATTCCTTAGCGAAGCCTTCCACATGTTCAGCTTCCCTGCTCAGGAATGATTTCGGAATAAGCAACGGAAAATAAGCGTTGACGTGGCCTGTATCCTTGAACATTTGGTCCAACTGATGCTGCATCTTTTCCCAAATAGCGTATCCGTACGGCTTGATGACCATACATCCCCTTACTGCCGACTGTTCGGCAAGATCCGCCTTCACGACAAGATCATTATACCACTGCGAGTAGTTCTCGCTGCGTTTCGTTAAGTCTTTAAGCTCTTTTGCCATTGCGTTATTGTTAAATTTTCTGCAAATATAGTGAAAGGTGAGCGTAAAGTTTCAAACTTGTTTGAAAAACTTTACCGAACCGCAGCCTATATTATCTAAATATAGTGAAAGTCGAGTGCAGAGACAAACGAAAACGGAGTTTTCAGGTTTGGCTATGCCGAGACGCAGCCGCAGCCACCACCTCGTCTTGAGGGTGATGTGCCGTGATGCCACCCTAATATGTCAATTTTCCTTCGGAAGCGAGACCGATGAGCGTCTTTCCCGGCACGAGATATATTTCCAGACGGCGGTTGCGCTGACGGTTGGATATGGAATTATTTAAAAATAACGGCTCCGACGCGCCCATGGCATACGGAATGATATAGTCGGTATCGGTAGCGTTGCTCTCGAACCAATCCAAAACGGCAAGGACGCGGCTGCTTGTCAAAGCGTCGGTATAAGCCGCCGTGCCGGTATCGTCACTGTGCATCACAAGCATCATCCTGTGCATGTCGGGCACTCTCAGGAACTGGGCGAACGAGCGCAATTGTTTCCCGGCCTTAGGGGCAAGCACGGTGTCATTCGGACTGAACAAATCATCGCACTGTATGGTAGCAATCACGACCTCTCCCCCACGCATAGTCTCGACATTGTAGCCAGCAGCAACAAGTTTACGAGCCTGCACAAGTTGGTAAGCCTTCACGACTTCTTTCACATCGTCTGGCACTACCGGCACAGACAGATTTTCATCCAAAGTCAGCTCATACAACTGCTCCAATGTGTAATCCTGCTGCACTGCAGTCTTCCTTGATTTTCTTTTAGGGGCATCCTCCTTTTGGTTTTGTAGCGAATCTGCAGGCTCTTTCCGATCTTTATTGCCTTTAAAAAAATTCTTAACGGCAGTTATGCCCCTCTGAAAAACATTGTCCTGAGCCATCGCCACGTTAGCGGGAGCCAACAACACAGCAGTCAGAACAACGCATATATATTTGATTTGTCTCATTATTTACAAATTAATACTATCTTCATACTCTAATTCCAACCTGACAACCTTGCGCAACACCTCATCATCGCCGAAGCAGCGTACACCTCTCCTTTTCAACGTTTTTCCGACAAATCCCAGCAATTCATCCTCGCTAAAATCGTCATCACCGTCGAGATTGTCGAGATTGAAAAATCCTTTTTGCTCATAAAAATCGAAAATGGCGTCGATTACCGACAAAATGTCTTTCCGTCCACAAACGGAATTATCGCCAAGCCCCGACAATATGAAATCGACCGCTTTGTTCTCGTCATAATATGCACTTTCCGACAACTCTTCCATTTTCTACTTTATATCGTGCTAAATTATAAAAAATTAAAGGCAGCGGCAAAAGCCACAACAGTAAGTTTGAAATTTTAGCAATCTTTAGTTTAATTGAAACGACACCATACCCTCCGGCAAATCCATTACGATTTTACGTTCCGACTCGTCGATTTCCATAATCAAGTCATCAGCCACAGGTACATACACATCAGTGCCATCGCAATCCACGACAAACAACACATTGGCGGTAGAATCATCCACATCGACAATACTGCCGATTCGCCCGTCCATAGTATCGTATATGTCAAATCCTACCAAATAATCGCAATACACCTCCTCTTCTTCCTTATACTCAGACCTCAGCACATAAATTTCCTTGTTCGAGAATCGTTTGGCCGCATTCTCGTCATCCACGCCGTCAATCGACACAAGCACCGTACCATATCCCTTTTGCCGCAAACCTGTCACAAAGAAAGGGACATAAATTCCGTCCATACAGCATATCAAAGTGGAAAAACGGCATAAATCGTCAGCCAAGAAACCGACCTCGGCCGAAATCTCGCCTTTCACGCCATGAGGCTTCTTGAACTGTCCGATAGCGATTATTTCGTTTTCACGAATCATAAGCCGGAGCTATTTGCGTTTTTTGTTTTTCTTCCCGCCCCCGTTTTGCTGCGTCAGTTCCTTGAAATCAGGCAAATGGCATACAGCTGGGTCAAGCTGAATCCTACCGTGCGAATAAAATGCCAAATCCTTAAAGATTTTCTCATCATCCACACCGTCCTTATTGACGGCAAGAAGCTGCTTCTTCATATGGCCTGCCAGCATCATCACCAATTGGCCGCGCTCCTCGCCCTCAGGCATATCCGCTGCTATGTCTATCAACTTTTCAAGAATCTTGCCATAATGACGGAAACGCATAGGGGTGAGCCTGTAAGGAATCGGTTCCGGCTTCGAATGCAGGTTCTCCGGCTTTATGACCTCACAAGGATAATCAATATCAAGCTTGAAATCAGACATTATCGCAATCTGATTCCAAAGCATCTTATTGAAATCGTCGACATCTTTCTGATTGGAGAAAAGATTACTCATAATGTCGACTATCGCATATGCGCACCTTGTGCGCTCTTCCCTGTCGGGGATAGCCATGCAGTAATCGACCATCTGCTGTACGTTCCTGCCATATTCAGGCAGCACCAGTTTTTCTCTCTGTGTATTGTAATCCAACATAATTCCTTTTTATAAAATATTTTTCTTAGGCGTAGTAGCTTGGAACTTCTTCAAATATTTAGGAGTGGAATAAGCCACGTCGATGAAATCTTTCTCGCGGAATGCTTTCTCCGACAATGCTATCATATCCACAGCGTTAAGCTGCACACCATATATGAATTCCGCATTAGGATGCTTTATCACCTCGCGCACTTTGTCTGCGCCGTTACCCATAAACAGCATCTTATGCTTTTCGAGCAAATCGTGGAACGAATCGCCGTCGATTATCATCGGCTGCGGAGACAAAATCTCATTCAAAGCCAAATCATATACTCCGGTAAACACTTCCATACGGCGCGCGTCAATCATCGGAACGAACAGCTCATCCTCACCGACAAACCGTGAAAACATAACGGCAACACTCAGTATCTTCAACGTATCCACGCCTATCAGCGGCAAGCCCAGACCGAAACAAAGACCTTTTGCTTCAGAAAGCCCTATTCGCAGACCGGTGTATGAGCCGGGGCCTATGCTGACGGCTACCGCGTCAAGCTTTATTTCGCATTGCTTGGCATAGTCCAACGCGTCTTTCACATATCCGCTAAGCACAGCCGCATGGTTACGCCCTTTATAGTCGGCATTGCTGAATTTCATCTCGCCCTCCTGTGAAAGGCATACGGAACATACGTCGGTAGCTGTCTCTATATTTAATATCGCCGCCATAGTCAAAACAAATCTGATTATTGCGTGCAAAATTACAAAAATCTCCGCATTAACGCCCAATACCCTCAAGTTTGTTTACCAAGTTTGTTTACCAACCTGAATGCGGATGTCCCTCATGAAATGTCTCAACAGAACAATTCCAAACAAGTTTGATTGTTCTGCTCTCGATTTTCACTATCTTTGCAAGGCAAATATGAACACACTGCTGACTATAATCCATGGCCTTGCCATAGGCATATTAGTGTCAGCCCCGATGGGGCCGATAGGTATGCTGTGCATACAGCGCACCCTTAATAAAGGGAGAAGGTCAGGACTATATACAGGCATAGGGGCAGCCTTGTCGGATTTCATATATGCCCTTCTGGCAGGGCTCGGAATGTCGATAATCATCGACTTTGTGGAAGATAATGAAGCGCAATTGCAGCTTGTAGGCAGTATCGTGCTTTTAGGTTTCGGAATCTACATAGCGAGAAAGAACCCGGCAAAAGTGCTGAAAGCCCGGAGGAGAAGCAAGCAGAAGAAAGATTCGATGCAGGATATGCTGACAGGCTTCCTGTTCACATTCTCCAACCCGCTCATCCTGTTCCTCATAATCGGATTATACGCGCGGTTCAATTTCCCGGCCGCCGATTTCACGTGGGCCGACTATCTCTGCGGATTTCTCTCAATCATAATCGGAGCATTGGCTTGGTGGTTCACAATCACATATTTCGTCAACAAAGTGAGAGGCCATTTCAACGTGAGAAGCATGTGGCTCATCAACATAATCATAGGCAGCCTTATCTGCCTTATGTCGGTAATAGGGTTTATAATGTCGTTAATGGATTTGCTATGAAAACTAAACGGATAAGCATCCCGCTCATAGAAAGACTTGACAATATGGGCATTGCTGAAGTGGGAGAAACGCTTTATACTGAAGCCCCGAAATTCGCCATCAACAGCGTGAACTGGAAAGAGCAATTCCCCTACCACCCCATAACGGCATTTGCCGCCGCCCACAGCCGGGAATATATTTATGTGGATTTCTTCACACGCTGCAACTACCTGCGCGCCGTAAACTACAAGAACAATTCGCCGGTAAGTCAGGACAGTTGCGTGGAATTTTTCCTGCAAGTGCCGGGAAGCGACGAATATTGGAACTTTGAATTCAACTGCATAGGCACTGTCAATGCCTCGCACCGCAAAGAGCGTAACAATCCCCACCGGCTGACCGACGATGAAATATCCCTGATAAAACGCTACGCATCGTGTGGCAACAGTCCGTTCCAAGAATTGGAAGGGCTGTTCAACTGGTCGCTCACAATCGGTATACCTTTCAGCCTTATCGGAATAGAGAATCCTGAATTTCCAGTCGAGATAAAAGGCAACTTCTACAAATGCGCCTCGGCAACGAGCATGCCCCACTATCTTAGCTGGGCACCGATAAAGACCGAGAAGCCCGACTTCCACCGCCCGGAATTCTTCGGAAAAATCGTGCTGGAATAATAGTTTAGAGTGGAAATAAGCCCTACAAATTATTGGTGTCCTCCAAAAAATCAGGGGGATAGTTGCATTGTGTTCATTCAAAGAGGCTTAATATGCCTCTGCGTGAAGCGAGCTTGACTTTGGGGATAATAGAGCCTCGTGGGGGTTGCGTTTGTGGCACAGTCGCTTCAAGCTCGACCTCCACGAGGCCGATGCTTTTGTGTACCTTTTTATCCACGGCCAAGGCCGTGGGTTACGCATCAAAAGCCCCCACGGGGCTGGCATTGCCAGTAAATTGCAACATATTTATGCCTACCCAAACCATATTTAGCGGACACCAATAATAAATAAAAAAAGCCTGTGACTCAACAAAATCACAGGCTTTTCTTTTTTATATTCCCCGAAAGGTCAGCGTACTGCTACCTTCACGGATTTGCCGGCCGCGCGGACAATGTAGAGACCGCTTGCCAAATCAATCTGCGAACCGTCACTCACGGTCTGTGCCTTCACCAGACGGCCGTCGACAGAATAGACCTCGGCAACGCCGCTGAATCCGTCAATCTTGACAGCACCGGCAACACCATATACGCTGACAGAATCGCTATCCAAGCCTGCAACTCCGCCATTCTCACGCTCTTTGCCTGTGAAAGAAACTGTAATAGGCATTTCTGTGTTCTTATCAGGATAAGCCGGATACCAAATCACATCAATCTTCAAATCCAACGTCTCGCCCTCAAAAGGCATCATCGTAGATATATTCACATCTGCCCATATGTCCATATCTCCCTCGAGAAACAAATCCTCAACAGAACCAGAAACATCTATCTTGCCATCACCGTTATCATCGGTAAATGTGACATTCGGGACAATTATATCTCCAACGTTCAAAGTCCTACCGTTCATTTCCAATTTGAAATCAGCAAGAACCAATTCATAGACATTGCTTGCGTCCTGCTCCGTAAGAGAGATTGACACAGGCATTCCGCTTGTAATTGGAGCTCCTTCCATCGCAATGTCCACTGTACCGTCGAACCATCTTACATCACCTTTCGCCCTCATCGGACCTTGCGCCGACACAGCGAACACGCTCAAAGCGCATAACAATAAAGTGTAAAATTTCTTCATACTCAATCTATTTTGATAATTCTAATATTCAAAATTTATGGGCAAAGATACTGCAAGATATAATAACGTTCAGCTTACTTAACAATCTTTATGATTCGCCACAGACATAAGAATGCCAATAACGCGGAGCAAGCAATTGCGGCAACCAACAGCCCGGCATCGACTAAAACCACCACGGCCGCAGAAACCACAAAGGCGACAGCAGTCAACACCGTAGCCGACAACGATATGGAAAAACGATATTTCCGGAAATACACACCCCCTACGATTATGCAATAGAGAAAATACCATACTATATTAGAAACACCCAGCCCTGTCAATCCCCAATAATGATAGAACACTACATTCAAAACAAAGCCGAACACCGCACTCGCCGTCTCCATCATAAGGTACATCCTGCCGTCGCCTTTGGCCAGCACCACAAAGGCCATACACCACGAATAAGCCCTGAAGAAAGTGCCAACGATAGCCCACGAAATATAATGCACAATCACATTGAACTCTCCCGAATAGAGAACCGACACCATAAACTCCCTCAACAGCACGAACAAGGCTACAATCGGCACCAACACAAGCACCGATATGTTGATTTCCTGCGAAACGAACGCGCGCATACGCATACGGCTGCCGTGGACACGAGCCAACCGTGGATAGTATTCCATCCCTATCGCAGTAAATATCAACCCTACATATTTATTGACCAAAGTATACCCTGCCTGATAGAATCCTACCTCCGCCGTCCCGGCTGTGCGGTTGAGATAGACGGAGAAAGCGTAGGAGAACAACGTCGTGATGAATCCGCTCAACGTGAGGAAGATGCCCAGCTTCACAAATTCTTTTCCTTCCGTGAATGCCTCTTTTGCCGACAGCCTTACCGGCTCGTAATCCTTATAGCGGAAAATCCACGTGAAAAGCAGCAACATGGCCTGATAGACCACAATCGAAGTGACAATGCTGTCGATTCCCCAAAAATAGAATAAAGGAATCGAAATGAGCAAACCGGCAGCAACACCCCACACAGAAGCGTGCGCAAGACGGCGCAACGACGAGACACCCTGCAAAATAGTCTGCTCGCCGTTGACCAGCCCATAGAACATCAGCACGCACGAAAGCAGGATGAAATCCCATGTGCGCGAATACGAGCCGAAAGTGAAATCGCTCAGCAGCGGGGCGATGGCAATCATCACCGCCGCGCCGAATATGCTTACGAACCACGACCACCGCTTTATGACGGCAATAACCCTGCCCAATCGCAATGCGTCGCGCGACTCGGCCGCCAAAGCCACATCGCGCACGGCACTGTTACGGATGCCCAGCGACGTAATCGAGGAAACCATCTCGGCGGCATTGTTGAACAGGGAGAACAGCCCGATACCCGCGGGGCCTATCCACACGGCAACGAGTTTGGTTCGGACAATGGCACACAGAATGTTGGCGACCTGCACGCCGCCAAACAGTCCCATCGCCTTCACGATGGTGCGCGATATGCCACCTCCCCGCTTCACTTCAGATAATCATTTCGTAAATATTATAGGCCACTCCCCGGGCTCCCAACCCTGTCTTCGTCTCTATCAGATTGGCATTAAGATACAATCCGTCATTTTCATTCGACGTGCCGAAATCGAAACAGGATTTTCCTTTGTATTCCTCTGTAATCAGATGATAGAACAAATAATTCATAGCACCTATAGCAAATCCTGTCTCATCAGCCGACGAATATTGCGCATGCACCCAGTCACCCTCCTCATACATCACCGCACCGGCAACCATACGGCCGTCCAACGACGCGGAATAAAGCCTTATGTTTTCCGGGAAACGGCTGTGCAACAACTCTATTTCCGGCAACGAATGCACCGGCTTCGCGCCATAGCGGTTATCAAGATTTGCCGTGATTATCCGCCAAAAAGCCGGATAATCCTCAGAAGGTTCGATTATCACGCCATTTTGCAATGCTTTTGCCACATTGCGCTTCGTGCGCCTGTCGAAAGGAATATCCTTGCCCGACATTACAGTTGACGACATATTAGTGACCAAAATGCGGGCATTATGACGGAACAGGGCATACAAATCCTCCTCGGCAGGATATTTATGGTAGATATGCGGGATAGCCTTATAAACAAGCCGCTTTATTCCATTATCCCGCAGAAACGCCACCATCGCATCGAACACATCAAGCATCGTGTTGGCGTTGAAATGCTTCAGCGGCATAAGCCAGCCTCCGAAAGTAAGGCCCTGATGCGAATAAAGCGTTTCGCCGGCAATATTCGCCGGAAGCAGAGCCAGCAACCGGCCGCCGTCGAAAGCCATCAGCGAGAAATCGCTGAAACGGTCGGAATGGTAGTCCATATAATCACGGTAATGCAGGAATGTGGCATTTTTCGACAAAGCCACGAAACCGTCCCATAAAGGCTTGTCCGCCGGAGCATATCGTCTGATAGTAATCATCACAACCTTATTTTTTCTTCAACCATTGTTCAGGATTAAGTTTCTCGCGCTCCTTACGTATCTCGAAATGCAACAGGGCGCGGTTCTCGTCGTCGATGTCGGTAAACACCTTGCCGAGCGTCTGTCCCGCCTCCACCTTGTCGCCGGTCTTTACGCTTATGTCGGCAAGCCCGGCATATATGGTCAGATAATTGCCGTGCCGGAGCATGATAATGTTATTATAACCCGGCTGGCGGAATATGGCGGACACTTTACCAGAGAACACGGCACGCGCCTCCGCCCCTTGTGCGGCCTCGATGTCAACTCCCGGATTGTCGGTCTCCACGTAGCGCAATTCCGGATGCTTCTGCCGTCCGAACCCGCGGATTATGCGGCATTCGCCGGTCACAGGATAAGGCAACTTGCCCTTATTGCCCGCGAAGCTGCCGGAAAGCTTGAATTCCTCGTTATCCATCGTGTAACGCTCTTTCTTCTTTTCTTCCTCGCGTTTACGCGCCTCTTCCCTTTCCTTGGCAATCTTCTCTTCTTGCTCGCGCAGTTCTTTCTGACGCTTCTCTATATCCTTTTGCCGCTTCTTCAATTCCTCCTTGCGCTTTTTCTCGGCCTGCTTCTGCTCCTCTTTGCGCAATTTCTCCAATTCCTTAGCCTGCTCTTCCTGCTCCTTGCGTATGCGTTCTTCCTCGGCCTTGCGCGCCTCTTCCGCCTTACGCGCTTTCTCGGCTTCCTCCGCCTTGCGCTTCTCGGCCTCGGCTCTCGCACGCTCGGCCGCTATGCGCTCCTGCTCAGCGATAAGGCGTTCCAGTTGCTCGTCCAGCGCGCGTGCTTCCGCCTCTTTCTCACGCAACACTTGCTGCAACTCCGCGCCTTCCTCCTTCAGCGAAGCCACTATGCGGGACTGCTCCATACGCTTTTTCTCAAGGCTCAGCCTTGTGGCATTTATAGTGTCGGCGGCCTTCCGCTTTTCATCCTGCAACGCTTCCAACTGACGTTTCTCCTCCTCCAAGCGGGCAACCACCTTGCGTATTTCCTCCGTCTGATGTTCACGCCAGCGGGAAAACTCCTTCAGATAACGCATACGCCTGTATGCCTGATGGAATGATTCGGAAGAGAAAAGAAACATCAGGCTATTGCCGGAGGAACGATGGCTACGCATCTTTTTTATCGCCGTAAGGTAATTGTCGCGCAACTTGGCAAGCAAAGAATCGTTACGGGCAATTTCCCGGTTAACCACTGTGATTTTAATATTAATCTCGGCAATCTGCTTGTTCAACGAAGCAATGTCTTCCTGATAGCCCTTTATGTCGGCCGCGATACGGTCGAGCGCACGCAACGAGCGGCGCGTGTTCGATTTATTTTGGTCAAGTTTCTTAGACGTTTCTGATATTTCCTTTTGCATCGACTGCTTCTGCCGTTCAATATCCTTTACAGAAGGAGTCTGAGCCAAAGAACAGAAGAAAGCCCCTATCAAAAAACAACATATAACTTTTTTCATCTTCCGCATAATACTATTGCTGTGAAATCAATTTCATTATGTCGCTGAAAGCATACCGCCTCGCGCCGGAAGGCACCGTGACAGAATCCGAAACGCCATTATCCCATTTCACAGACTTATAATTCAACTCAAAAAAAGCATTGGCTCCGGCCAACGGTATATCCGACTTAACGGAAGTCGCAATCCTGCCATTTTCCGTAACCTTGAATCCGCTGAAATTCACAGAATAAGCCGCGCCGTTACTTTTTAGCGACATGTTGAAATGTCTTATATTGTATCCGTCCATATCAAAGCCGTACTCCATCACTTCCGGCTGCCGCTTCGGCAATATGGAATATCCGCCATCCTCATCGGGCACGGCTTCAAAATCATCGCGGTTTTCTTCGCAAAGCGCCCCGCCGCCTATCAGGAACGGATAAGAGAGCAACAGGCTCTGCAAAGCTGGCACATCAAGATAGTCGCCCAATACGTTACCGACATATTCTTTCATATACGCCTTGTGATACTTATCGACGACAGTCACGGTATCGCCCTCAAAATAAATCTTGCCCATCTCGATTCCAAGAATAGGGCGGATGGAGATAGAAACAGACTTGTCCTTGATCATACGCACAACCACGGCACTTTTCAAGCTGCTTCCCATCCCTACTGTCATATTTCCAGAAATAATAACATCAGTCCACTCAGGACTGCCTGCTATAATCTCACTAATATCCGGAATATCAGATTTTTCTGAAACAGCGCTTGTCTCCTCCGATTCTTCATAGAAATCATCCATAGATACCGCTTTGTTAGAGCGGCAAGAGACCATGACAGAAACCAATCCGGCAAACAGCAATAATCTGATAACAGAAATCCTACTCATAGAAATACGTCTTATTTTCAACCTTGCGTTTCAACAATTCCGATCCGGGGTCCAACTCCAAGGCTTTTTTCCACTCACGGAGAGCCCCTTCAGGGTCGCCGTTCATAAAAAGAATGTCGCCATAATGTTCGTACATCTCTGCCGACGGGTCGTCATCGCCATTTTCCGACATCGCACGCTCTATATATTCCAAAGCCTGCTTGTAATCGCGCTTCATAAAGCAAATCCAAGCGTACGTGTCGAGAAACGAGACATTTTCAGGGTCGGCGTCCACCGCTATCTTCGACATCCGCTCCGCCTTTTCCAAATCTCCCCCAGCTATGCAAAGCGAATAAGCATAATTGTTAAGGGCCAGATAATTATTAGGCGACAATTCTATCGCCTTTTCATAATAGCCGAAAGCCGACTGTGTGTCTCCGAGTTTATTATATACTTCCGCCATACCGGAATATATGTCCGACTCATTGACAATATGCACATCCTTGTTCTTTTCCAAAAGAAGCTGATAGGTAGCAAGGCTTTTTCCGTAATCTTCCGACTGGAAATATGCCGTCGCCATTATCTGGTATACCGACAGCTCATCAGGATTATACGACAATGCCTTATCCCCCGCTTCCACCGCTTTTTGCGGCTCATCGACATATATATAAAGCCACATAAGCCGTTCCCAGCTCTTCACATCAGTAGGATTTATGTCCAAGGCATAGGAAAGTTGCTCGGCCGCTTCTTTATAATCGCGCTTGAACGTAAGGTAATCGCAATAGAGTTTCAATATGTCGCCCTCATGCGGATGCTGTCCGATGACCACCTTAAACATATTATCGACACGCGCGGAGGAATCGTTTTCCTCTATGCACTGGCGGATGTAATTGGTAAGTATCCTTATTTTCACATCCACATCAAGATTCTTGTTTACAATCGCCGAATTGATTTCTCTCTCATAGTTCAGGGAGTCCCCCTTATTGCTATAGACATTAGCCTTTGAAAGATACACATATCCGTTGTCAGGCTCTATTTTCTGTGCCTTGTCATAATACACCATAGCACTGTCGGCATCCGCAAGCTGCATGAACACATCCCCCATAAGCATATTATACGAAAAATTGCGCGGGGCATCTTTCAACAGCGAGCGTCCTTCGGAAAGAGCAGCCGCAGTGTCATTAAGAGCCAGCATATATCCTATCTTACGCACCGAAATCGCACTCGAACGCCCTTCGGAACGCTCAAGCGAATCGTAAGCCGCTATGGCTTTCTGCAACTCGCCCTTACCGGCATATCCGTCGGCAAGCAACGGATAGATCTGCACCTTGCCCGGGTCAATGCTCAAAAGCTTCTCCCACACGGCAATGGCCTCATCCTTTTTTCCTGCCTGATTGCACACAAGGGCATACAGATAATTCTCATAAAAATCTTCAGGATGACTGTCAAAATGCGACTTCATCAAGCGCAACCCTTCCTCCACTTTCGTAGCTTGCTGATTGTCGAACATCAACAAGGCATAGCCATAATAATAAGCAATTATGGAGTTGCCGGGGTCAAGCTCGTATGCACGCTGAATCAAATCGTAGAACGAGGCATTGTCGCCTTCCACCCTCTTCACCAACGCTTCCATATACAACACTTCCGCCTTTCTCACATCCGAAGCGGAATCCGTTGTCTTCCTGCCCGGATAAGCAGGCATCACCATTGCGGCAAGAAACGAAGCCACAAATATATACTTTAAAACTGTCTGCATTTTTTCACCGCTATTTCATTCCCGTATGCCCGAAACCTCCAGTGCTGCGTCCGCTTTCCGAAAGACTGCCGGACAATTCCCACTCAACCGTAGAATGCCGCGCCACGACCATCTGGCATATACGCTCTCCATGGTTGACAACAAACGGTTCGGAAGACAGGTTAACCAATATCACACATATCTCGCCACGGTAGTCGGCATCGATAGTCCCCGGAGAATTGAGAACTGTTATTCCTTTTTTCAACGCCAGCCCACTACGCGGACGTATCTGGCACTCATAACCTTCCGGCAGCTCCATAAACAGTCCGGTAGGAATCAGTTTGCGCTCAAGCGGCTGCAATGTGACAGGCGACGGCAAATTCGCCCTCACATCCATTCCCGCAGAGAAAAGAGTGCTATATTGTGGCAATTCATTATCCGATTTATTGATTATTTTGACTTTAACTCTATCCATAATCTTTCAAATTCAAATATTTCTGCGAAAATAACTAAACTATACTTAAACCGCATAGCGGTTAAACAAATTTAACCACTATGCGGCATTTACATTCAGTTGCCATACGGTCACCCCCTCTGGTAGAGGTAACGCTTAATCGACCTTTTAGGAGTCTTTTCGAATTCTTCCGTATAAATTTTCACCCCGGCCACCTGTGAATAGGAAGGCAATTCCTGATTCAGATTGACGATGTTATCATTCATAATTCTCTCAATATCGGCATTTCCAAGCGACTGCTGCCGCGCCAATTCAAAATCAGGATACACAAGAGCGACGATTTTGCCATCATCAGAAACCACAATCGACTCGCAGACGTAAGGCATATTATTGAGTTTCTGCTCGATTTCTTCCGGATATATGTTCTGCCCTGACGGTCCGAGAATCATATTCTTGTTGCGACCGCGTATATAAATGAACCCGTCGCTGTCCATACAACATAAGTCGCCGGTATAAAGCCAGCCTCCGCGCAACGACTCTTTCGTAGCTTCGTCATTTTTATAATAACCGAGCATCACATTGTCACCCTTCACTTTCAATTCCCCTGCCACATTCTCAGGATCGGCAGATTCCACCACCGCCGTAATGCCATCGACCACCTTTCCGCATGAGCCCATACGGTTCTCCTCATGCCCGGCATACGAAATGAGCGGCGCACACTCCGTCATGCCATAGCCTACTGTATACGGGAACTCTATACGTCGCAGGAACTTCTCCACATCCTTATTCAAAGCCGCACCGCCAATGATAATCTCATTGAGATTTCCCCCGAAAGTCTCATTGAGTTTAGCCTTTATCTTTCCAAGAAGATGGTCGTTGACAAAAGGCATAGTCATAAGCAGCTTCATATAAGGTTTCTCCAGCAGCGGGAACACCTTTGTCTTTATGATTTTCTCAAGAATCAACGGGACAGTAACTATCAACCGTGGCTTGACTTTAGCAAAAGCCTCGATTATTATCTTCGGAGAAGGTATGCGTGTAAGGAAGTAAATATGGCATCCTTTCGAGAACGGATGCATCATCTCTATGACAAGCCCCAGCATATGTGCAAGCGGAAGCATACATATCAGGCCGTCGCCCGGGCCAAGGAAAGTAAGCTTATCAAGAGCAAAATTGATGTTCGACTCTATCGCCCGGTAAGGAATCATCACCCCTTTCGAAAAGCCCGTAGAGCCCGATGTGTAGCTCAACACAGCCAACGAATCCCTGTCGAACTCACCATATACGACATCCTCTTTGGTGAACCGTTCCGGATAGCGGTTGCCGAACAGAGCGTTCAGGGTCTTGCGGGCCTCCGTTATAGCCTCGTCGCGCGACAAAAGCAAACTATAATCGGCTATATTAAAAACCCCTTCGATATAGGGCATATTGTCGGCATCAAGATTTTCCCAAATAGAGCTGTCGGCAAAAAGCAATTTAGCCTCCGAATGGTTGATTATATGCAACATATTATCAGGCTTGAACTCATGGAGAATAGGCACAGCCACAGCCCCATAAGTCAATACAGCCAAAAACGCAACCGACCACTGCGTACCATTCTTGCCACAAATGGCAATCTTGTCACCCCTGACTATGCCAGCTTTATCAAACAACAGATGCAATTTTGCTATTTTCCGTGCCACATCCCTATATTGCAGGGAAATACCATTAAAATCGGTCATAGCCAACTCTTCCCAATTTTTCCGTATTGCACGCTCTATTATCTTATTTATATGCTGTCCCATAGTCGTAAGTTTTTAATTAATTCCACACTTTACTATATAAACACACCACAAGGGTATATTTGTTCACACGCCAAGACGATTAACCGCCATTCTAAGCTCTGTAAGCCTTTCAAGCAAGCCTCCAATCTTTTCAAGAGGAAGCATATTGGCACCGTCAGATTTAGCGACAGAAGGATTCTGATGCGTTTCCATGAACAAGCCGTCGGCACCGGCCGCAATGCCACATCGCGCAAGCGTCTCTATCAAGTGCGGAAGCCCTCCTGTCACACCCGCAGTCTGATTGGGCTGCTGGAGCGAATGCGTCACATCGAGTATCACCGGCGCATAATGCCTCATAACCGGAAATCCACGAAAATCCACAATCAAATCCTGATAACCGAACGTAGTGCCACGCTCCGTTATCGCGACATCATCATTACCGGCATCCCTCACTTTTTGAACGGCAAACTGCATAGCCTCCGGCGACAGGAACTGCCCTTTCTTGATATTCACCATCTTACCGGTCTTTGCCGCAGCTACAAGCAAGTCCGTCTGACGACACAAAAACGCAGGAATCTGGAGCACATCCACATATTCAGCCGCCATCGCAGCCTCTTCCGGTGTATGTATGTCTGTGACAACAGGAATATTGAAAGTATCCTTTACTTTTTTCAATATCTCCAACGCCTTTATGTCGCCGATTCCGGTAAACGAATCAATGCGTGAACGGTTAGCCTTGCGGTAGCTGCCTTTGAACACGTATGGGATATCCAGCTTCTTGGCTATTTCCAAAACATGTCCCGCAATATCCATAGCCATATCTTCACCCTCTATCACGCAAGGACCGGCAAGGAGAAAGAAATTACCTGTTTTTGACGATTTGAGTTGTTCTATCATATTACAATTGATTTATAGCATGTATGGCAGCACAGGCAAACACGCCGGCCGTCTCTGTCCGCAAGCGGCTTTCGCCTAAACTTACAGGAATGAATCCGGCACTTATAGCCGACCTTATCTCGTCCTTGCTGAAATCGCCCTCTGGTCCTATCATGACAAGCACGTCACCGCCTTTATTGTATTCTTTCACGAAATCGCGTCTTTCTATCTCACGGTCGCAATATGCGATGAAACGTTGCCCGGAAAACGCCTTATTTATCACTTCATTAACAGGCGTCAATCCGTCTATCGCAGGTAACACCGTTTTCAACGACTGTTTCATCGCTGAAACGGCTATCTTATGCAAGCGTTCCGTCTTAAGAACTTTCCTTTCAGAATAGCGGCAAGCTATCGGGATTATACGGTCAACCCCCATCTCCACAACTTTCTCGACCATCCATTCCAGCCGGTCGATGTTCTTTGTAGGAGCAATGGCCACGGTTATCCCACAGCCCCAATGCGACGGAATATACCGTTTGCTGACAATATTCACTGCACACCGTTTGGCATTCGCTTCACTCAACTCACAGACAAACAGATTTCCATTCCCGTCGACAATCTCGATTTCCGAGCCTTCAGCCAATCGAAGGACACGGACGCAATGCTTCGCCTCATCTTCCGGCAAAACGCCTGTCACTTCAATATCAGGAGCAAAGAACCTGTGCATAATCAAGCTTCTTTGCGTTTATCTTTGAAAACTAAAGCAAACAGAACTGCGACAACCAAAGCGTAAGCCGAGAAAATAAGCCAAGATGTCTGCCAGCCGTCTGTCTGCGGGACAGCAGAATTGAAATCAACAAACCGGTTGATTACAGCCTGCGCGCTAAGCGTACCCACAGTAGCTCCGATTCCGTTTGTCATAATGACAAACAATCCCTGCGCGCTGGAACGCACGCTTATGTCGGTCTCCTTGTCGACAAACAGCGACCCCGACACATTAAAGAAATCAAAGGCAACGCCATACACAATCATCGAAAGGACAAACATCCATACTCCAGCACCCGGATCTCCGAACCCGAACAAACCGAACCTCAGAACCCATGCGACCATGGCTATCAGCATCACCCGCTTTATCCCGTAACGGCTCAAGACAAAAGGTATCAAAAGAATGCACAAAGCCTCGGAAATCTGGGATAAGGAAATCAGTATGTTGGCATGCTGCACCCCGAATGTATCGGCATACTCCGGTATTGCCTCGAAACTGGTTATATAAGGATTGGCGAAGCCATTCGTTATCTGTAACGATATGCCAAGAAGCATCGAGAATATGAAGAATATAGCCATACGCTTCTGCTTGAACAGCAAAAACGCCTTCAAACCCAAAGCCTCGACTACTGATTTAGAATTTCCACCTTTAGATACAGGACAAGAAGGTAGAGTCAAAGCATATAATCCAAGCAGAATGCCTACTGTGCCACAAGCGAAGAATTGGCCGTAATTGTCCTGCAATCCAAGCAAATCAACCGTCCACATCATACAAATGAATCCGATAGTGCCAAGCGTCCGGATAGGAGGGAATGCCTTTACCGTATCGAGCCCGACTTTCTCAAGCGAAGTATATGCAACCGAATTCGACAATGCCAAAGTAGGCATATAAAATGCGACACTGACTGAATACAGCGCAAACAAGCACCCGAAACTTGCATCCGAGCCTTCAACCATTCCATAATATCCGGCACTTATCATAAATGCAGCTGCTATTATATGGCTTATGCTCAACAATCGTTGCGCCGGAATCCAACGGTCGGCGATTATGCCGAGCAACGCCGGCATAAACAATGAAACGATTCCCTGCATGGCATAGAAAAGCCCGATGTTCTCACCCATTCCTATACGTCCGAGATAAGTTCCCATCGACGTAAGATAAGCGCCCCACACGGCAAATTGCAGGAAATTCATCACTGCCAGTCTTATACGAATATGTCCCATTTCTTCTGTTTTTAAATTTATGATATTTGGATTTTATTCAATCAATTCATTTTTCTGCATTTTGCGCCTTTTTCTCATCAATCACCTTCTTGATTTCAGCCGCCCGCTCATACTCTTCTTTCACGATGCTCGACTGCAGCATCTTTTCCAGTTCAGGTATGGCAAAACGAGTCAAAGGCACAGTTTCCATCCCTTCCGGCACAGAAACAGTCTCGTCGGCAACAATAGTATCGTCACCTGTAACCGAGAATCCTGTGTTTTGAAGGATTTCGCTTGTTGTATATATAGGAGTTTTTGTCCGTAAAGCTATCGCTATGGCATCCGATGTGCGTGAATCTATCCTTACATCCCTTTCTCCATCAGAGAATGTAATCTCCGAATAAAATACTCCCCTCTGGAATTTATAAATGAACACCTCTTTCACAACAATCCCGAAAGCATGGGTCATAGTGTGAAACACATCGTGAATCAACGGACGAGGCAACTGCACATTCTCCAGCTTGGCGGCAATGGATTGCGCTTCCGCCGCTCCGATTACCACAGGAATACGGAACTTTCCGCCTTCCTCCGCAAGAATCAACGCGTATGCCCCTGACTGTATCTGGTTGTATGTGACTCCCAGCACCCTGAGTTTCACTTTCTTCTCATCCATAGCCCTATCTATTAATTTTCTGTCCGGTTATCACCCCGCTGCCATAACACAGATGCCCTTCAGCATCATAAATAACGGCAAACTGCCCCGGAGCGATTCCCTGCACTTTATTCTCTGACTCAATCATATATTCCGAACCGCCCAAATGCACGAGCTTAGCTTTCATAAACTCAGGCGTATGACGGTTCTTAAACATAATTTCAACCGGCTCCGTAACGTTTTCCCACGGATTTCCGGAAATGAAATGCATCTCGTCAATATGGATGGTTTTTCCATATTGCTTGTCGGTGTCGTAACCGTTGCTGACATATATCGTGTTATCAGCAACGTTTTTCTTCACTACATACCACGGCCCGCCACTCAGGCCAAGCCCTTTCCGCTGCCCGATAGTATGAAACCAGTACCCTTTATGCTCCCCTATTTTCTTTCCAGTCTCTATCTCTATGATATTGCCCTTCTTCTCTCCGAGATGACGGCGGATAAAATCATTATAATTAATTTTACCAAGGAAACAAATTCCTTGACTGTCCTTACGGTAGGCGTTAGGCAACTTAGACTCTACAGCAATGCGCCTTACCTCACTTTTAGGCAACGAACCTATAGGAAACATCAGATGCGACAATTGCCCATAACTGATTTGCGCAAGGAAATCAGTCTGGTCCTTGACCCGGTCGACCGCCGTAGCAAGATAAATTTTCCTATCGACTACATCCGTAGTGGCATAGTGCCCGGTTGCCGTCTTGTCGAAATCCTTGCCCCACCGCTGCTCGAAATAGCCGAACTTTATCATCTTGTTGCACATCATATCCGGATTAGGCGTAAGCCCTGCCTTCACAGTACGCAACGCATACTCCATCACATTGTCCCAATACTCCTGATGCAACGAGACCACCTCAAGCGGCAATCCGTATTTATGCGCGATAGCCGTACACATTTCTATATCCTCTTCGGCAGAACAGTCACCTTCATCCGTATCCATACCGATACGTATATAGAATAACGTCAGATTGTGGCCTTCCTCTTTCAGCTTATGCACGACGACGGCACTGTCGACACCTCCGGATATTAAAACGGCTATATTCATCTATTATATATTCTTCAATTCGTTCAAATTATTCTTATTGGCGAAATAGAGCGACAACAAATAATCGACAGATATTTTACCCGGCCCGGCCAGCACTATGAAGAAAAACATTCCAACAAACATGATAGGCACATAGCCCATCTGCATACTTGCAAACACACCTGACTGCGTAACCTGCTGGGCAGAAAGGTCGATAATGTTGCCATCCAGCAAATAATATTCGGCGGCCACCATCGAAATCATCGGCGGCACGGCCGCTATACGCGTAATAAAACCGAAAATCACCAATGCAGAGAACAGCAATTCGATGACAATCATAACTACAAGCGTCATTTCCGAACCCATCCCGAACATACTTGGAAATATTTCCGAGAAAAAATCGTAATTTGCCATCTGGCGTATACCGAACTGCATAAACAATATCCCGGCGAACATCCGCATAAAGAACCGGGCAAGATTGCCATAGGAACGGTATGCCCCGATTATGAAAAACTTTCTGATTTTACGGTTCATATTATCAATTTTTCATTAAACGCCAAGCGAATTGCCCAATTGAGCCATCAAAGAAAGCACCTGCTCTATAGCCGGACTCTTCGCTATGATTTTCTTATCCGCGCCAAGCAAATAAACCGACGGCTGGAGACGAAGGTCGTAAACACGTTCCATATCCGGCACCATTGCCGTGTACCACAACGCGTCATCGCCACTCTTGTCCTTAGTCCTGTTGGAATAGATTGAAACGACATTCACCGCACCATTCTTTATAAGCCTTCCAGTAACGACATCAGTGCTTAAACGCAATTTGTAAATCGAAGTATCAAAATCCCCGTCGACATTGAATATCAAGACAGTGTATTGCGACTGCAACGAATGCAATGCCGCACCTGCGCCACCCTTTGAGACAGGCATATCACCAAAAACAGAATTGATTCGGGAGTTGTTGATTTTCGCCGCATTCTCCTGCAACACGTTCTTCAAGCCGTCATCCACTTTCTTGTTATCAATCAGGTGGCGGGCAAAAATCAGATAGACATCGTCACTGCAAAACTGCGACATAGGATTATATACCTCAGAATCGAGAAAACCGGCCACCGTCCTGAGATTAGCTTCATTCTTTGCCACCTTGTCAACGAATTTCTTTACTGCCTTGTCAACCTCGTCGACATCGGCAAGCGGGAAAAACGAAAGAAAATCCGTAAAAGTCTCACGGAACGATTCGATATTGGTTATCTCCTCCTTATCCAGCTTGCACTCGTCCCACAAACGATTTATCATGAAATTAGAACGCATATTGACTTTCGTCAACTGGTCCGGAACCTGAGGATATTCAAATAACGGCTCTGCAGCATTCCCTGCAAAAGGAAGCGCCAACGCCACACAACAAGCTATACTGATAAAAACACGTTTCATATCACAATCTTAAAAAACATAGCCGATAAGGCTTATATTGTCGCAAAGATAGTGCAAATCGAGAGCAAAAACAACATCTTTTAGATTTGTTATAGCTTGGGCGAGCTTCATTGAAAAAATAAGGCAAGCTCTTTTTTATATGACAGGCTTACACTATCTTTGCACCACTATATTTATTGAGATGGGCGAAGAAAAACAGCTTTTCATATTCTGCGGATGCAACGGCGCTGGAAAAACTACGGCCTCATACACGATGCTGCCAGAAGTGCTCCACTGCAAGGAATTCGTCAATGCCGACGAAATTGCCAAAGGATTGTCGCCGTTCAACCCGGAAAGGGTGGCCATCGACGCAGGAAAACTGATGCTCATCAGAATGAACGAGCTTCTCAAAAACGATGTGACTTTCGCTTTTGAGACGACATTGGCGACACGCACCTATACGCGCCTCATAGAACGGGCGCAAGAAAAAGGCTACAAAGTGACCCTGCTGTTTTTCTGGCTCAATTCGCCGGAACTTGCCGTACAAAGAGTGGCACAACGGGTGCGCGAAGGCGGGCACAACATTAAAGAAGAGGTAATACGCCGCCGCTACGATTCAGGAATCAACAACCTGTTCAACATATACATGAACTGCGTTGACTACTGGATTCTGATAGACAACAGCCAAAACCCGAGGACGATTGTGGCTGAAGGCGGAAAAGACATAAGAACCAACATCCATCATACGGATTTATTTAAAACGATTGAAGAAAATGTCAGATAAAGAAAGCGTTGAACTCAGCCAAAAACTACATTACGGATTGGCATTAGCGGAACAAAAAATGCTCCAAGAAAAGGTCGTGAAAGACGAACCTTTGATTGAGGGTACGCCAAACGGAGAAATAAAAGTAGTCGACGCGCGCGAAGTGCTTGACAAAATAACAAACAACGAAAAAAATTGACTGAAATATCCAACGACCTCGCCGAACTGCTCAACCGGGAAGCGGCGAGAATCAACACCCCGGAATTCATCAGTAGCGACCCGGTGCAATTCCCCCGCCAGTTCAGCCTACTGCAAGACATAGAAATAGCCGCCCTGCTGTCGGCTACGATAGCATGGGGCAACCGCAAGATGATTTGCAATAATTGCCGCAAGATGCTACGGCTTATGGACAACCAGCCATATAACTATGTACTCGACCGCGGCTATGAAGACATTACCGAGAGATTCAACATCCACCGCACTTTCTTCTCCGACGACTTCGTTTATTTCATGCGCGGACTTCACCGGATATATACCACATACGGCTCACTCGACGAATTTGCAAAACGCAACGGAGTAGCCGGCAATGCCGAGCCATCATGGGAATTGGTAAGGCTTATGAACATCGAATTCGAGACTGCCAATGAAGGCATTAAAAACAGCCGATGCCTTCCCGGAGGGCTCGACAAGACAGCTTTAAAGCGCATAAACATGGCTTTAAGATGGCTTGTCAGGGACGACGGCATAGTAGATATGGGCGTATGGAAAAGCCTGAAACCATCGCAACTGTTCATCCCTTTAGATGTACACGTAGGCAACACCGCCCGCAGTCTCGGCATGCTGGAGCGCAAAGCCAACGACAAGCGTTCCGTGCTTGAGCTCACGTCAATGCTACGCAAATTGCGTCCTGACGACCCGGTGTTCTACGACTATGCTCTTTTCGGCATAGGAGTAGGCAACAAATACACCGGAAACCAATCGCCCTTGGTATGAAAAGCCAACGAAACCAACCAATATAATTGCACATTTCAATAAAGCATACCCCGCCATAGAAAAAAACAAAAAATAAAATCAGGTAAGCTTAATTATTTTTTCTTCCGCATACACTATCTTTGCAGCATCTAAATTTTCAATAGGTATGTCAACACTAAGATTCAAGGTCGTGGAAGAAGCCTACGGCAGAAAAGCCGTACCGGTGGAAATCCCGAAAGAAAGACCGTCAGAGTACTATGCAAAGTATGTGTTCAACCGCGCGCAGATGTACCGTTACCTTGACCGGAGCACCTACATTGCGTTGGTAAACGCCATCGACAACAAAAAATCACTTGGAAGAGAGCTTGCCGACAACGTGGCAAAGGGAATGAAGCAATGGGCTATGGACAATGGCGCACGCGACTACTCTCACTGGTTCCACCCTTTAACGGACGGTACTGCCGAAAAGCACGACGGATTCATTGAGCACGACGGCAAAGGCGGAGTAATAGAGGAGTTTTCCGGGAAGTTGCTCGTCCAGCAAGAGCCTGACGCATCAAGTTTCCCTAACGGAGGCATCCGAAACACCTTCGAGGCACGTGGATATTCGGCATGGGACATATCGTCACCGGCATTCATTATGGGTCATACACTATGTATTCCCACCATTTTCATTTCTTACACCGGAGAATCCCTCGACTATAAGACGCCTCTGTTACGTGCACTAAATGCAGTCGACAAAGCCGGCACAGCCGTGGCACGATATTTCGACGAGAACGTGAAACACGTAATTTCATATCTCGGATGGGAACAGGAATATTTCTTAGTAGACAAGGCCCTTTATGCCGCGCGTCCCGACCTTGTGATGACCGGACGAACGCTTATGGGACACGAAAGCGCAAAGAACCAGCAGCTTGAAGACCACTACTTCGGCTCTATACCATCACGTGTGGAGGCATTCATGCTCGATTTGGAAATAGAATGCCACAAACTCGGCATACCGGCAAAGACACGCCACAACGAGGTTGCCCCGAACCAGTTCGAGCTGGCACCGATATATGAAGAGACCAACCTTGCCAACGACCATAACCTACTGCTTATGTCATTGATAAGCGAAGTGGCAAACCGCCATAACTTTCAAGTGCTATTGCACGAGAAACCATTTAAAGGCGTAAACGGCTCAGGCAAGCATAATAACTGGAGCTTAGGCACAGACACCGGGACAATGCTTTTCAGCCCGGGAAAGACGCCTAAGGACAATCTGCAGTTCATGACATTCCTCGCCAACGTGATGGCAGCTGTCAACCATTTCAACGGATTGCTCAAGGCATCCATTTCGTCGGCCACCAACGAACACCGTCTTGGAGCGAACGAAGCACCGCCCGCAATAATCTCGATGTTCTTGGGCCGACAGGTTTCGGAAGCCATCGACCAGCTCGTCAACACTGATGACGACACGATTAATTTTGCCCGCAAATCAGGAATGAAAATCGAGAATGTCACACAGATTCCTGAATTGCTGATAGACAATACCGACCGCAACCGCACTTCTCCCTTTGCGTTCACAGGCAACCGCTTTGAGTTCCGTGCAATAGGCTCTTCCGCAAATTGCGCGTCGGCAATGATTGCATTGAACGCGGCTGTAGCCGACCAATTGAACCAATTCAAGACAGAAGTGGACGGAAGAATCGCGGCGGGCGAAGAAAAAGAGAAAGCGATAGTCAATGTCATCAAGCGGCTGTTTGTCGAGAACAAGGCTATCCATTTCGACGGCAACGGCTATAGCGACGAATGGAAAGCCGAAGCCGAACGGCGCGGACTTGACTGCGAGTCAAGCGTACCTAAGATATTCGACGCTTATCTCTCGGAAGAAAGCATCGAGATGTTCAAGCGGACCGGTGTCTTCAACGAAGTGGAACTAAAAGCCCGCAACGAAGTGAAATGGGAGATGTACACGAAAAAGCTGCAAATCGAGGCACGTGTCCTCGGCGACCTTGCAATCAACCACATCATTCCTGTTGCCACCCGCTACCAGTCGCTTTTGCTCGACAACGTGATGAAAATCAATGCCATCTACGGTGACGGCGGTTCCGAGATGGCCGAGCAGGAAAAAGAGACCATCTCGAAAATAGCCCATCACATGTTTGTCATCAAAGATGTGACCGCAAAGATGGTAAACGCCCGGAAAGCGGCAAACAAAATCGAATGCGAGCGTGAAAAAGCCATCGCATACCACGACACGGTGAAACCCTGTCTGTCGGAAATACGCTATCACATCGACAAGCTCGAACTGATGGTGGACAACGAAATGTGGCCTCTGCCAAAATACCGGGAACTATTGTTCATACGATAGGAAGAATCCGCAGATGGAACAGATAAAACACGAATGCGGTGTAGTCATGATACGGTTGCTGAAACCGCTTGACTACTACCGCAAAAAATATGGTGCCTATACCTACGGATTAGGCAAGCTGTACCTGATGATGGAAAAGCAGCACAACCGCGGACAGGAAGCCGCCGGAATAGGCTGCGTGAAACTGAATGCCGAACCCGGGCACGAATACATCAACCGTGAACGCGCACTCGGCACCGGTGCCATACAGGAAATCTTCGAAAAAGTCAACCGCGAGGTAGACACCGCCCTGCGCAACTGCAACGCCTCTTATAAGGAAACGCCATACATAGGCGAACTATATATGGGACATCTGCGCTACAGCACGACGGGACGCAGCGGAATGTCGTATGTGCATCCTTTCCTGCGGCGCAACAACTGGCGGTCGCGCAACCTTCTGCTGTGCGGAAATTTCAATATGACAAACGTAGACGAGATATTCCGTCACGTGGTCGGCGAAGGACAGCATCCGCGAATCTATTCCGACACGTTCATGATTCTCGAACAGCTCGGGCATGCGCTCGACAAGGAACACGACCGGCTTTATTCGCTATACAAAAACGACACGCCTGACGGAGCTGAGCTTGCCCGCAAGATAGAGAACAACCTCGACCTGCGCAACATACTGCGCGGAAACGCCAACCTGTGGGACGGAGGATTCGTGATTTGCGGGATGACCGGCTCCGGCGATATGTTCGCATTGCGCGACAGCAACGGAATACGCCCGGCTTTCTACTACCACGACGACGAAATAGTGGTTGTGGCATCCGAACGGCCAGTGATACAGACCGTGATGAACGTCGGCTTCGACGACGTTAAGGAACTTACTCCGGGCTCCGCGCTGATTGTCAGCAAAAACGGCAGTCTGCACATCGACGACATTCTCGGTGAGGGAATGAACCAACGCTGCTCGTTCGAGCGCATTTATTTCTCAAGAGGAAGCGACAAGGACATTTACGCCGAACGCAAGGCCTTGGGACATCACGTTGCCGGCGATGTTATGGAAGCCATAGGCCGTGATTTGGACAACACCGTCCTGTCGTTCATCCCGAACACTGCTGAAGTGGCGTTCTACGGAATGATGGAAGGCTTGGGAGAATACCTTGTGGCGGAAAAATCCGAAAAGATAAAAAAGCTCGACAACAACGACCCTGAATATGCGGAAAAACTCAACCGCATCGTTTCACGTCACCTTCGTTGCGAGAAAATCGCGATAAAGGACATAAAGCTGCGCACGTTCATCGCCGAAGGAGCTGCACGCGACGACCTTGCCGCCCACGTCTACGACGTGACCTACGGAGTGGTCCGGCCGACCGACAATCTCGTGGTAATCGACGACAGCATTGTGCGCGGCACAACGCTGAAACAATCCATTCTGAATATGCTCGGCCGTCTGAATCCTAAGAAGATAGTCGTAGTGTCGTCGTCGCCACAAGTGCGCTACCCCGACTGCTACGGAATCGACATGTCGCGGATGAGCGAGTTCATCGCTTTCAAAGCCGCGATAGAATTGCTGAAAGAGCGCGGGATGCAGCGAACAATTGACGACGTGTATCACGACTGTCTGCACCAGCTGGAATTGCCTGTGTCAGAAATGCGCAACGCCGTGAAAGGCATCTACGCGCCGTTCTCCGACAAGGAAATATCCGCAAAGATGGCGCAGATGCTGAAACCCGATGGGCTGACTGCCGATGTGGAGATAATCTACCAGACATTGGAGGGGCTTCACAAGGCCATACCGTCATGCCCCGGCGACTGGTACTTCTCCGGCGACTACCCCACCCCCGGCGGCAACCGCGTTGTGAACCGCGCTTTCGTCAACTACTATGAGGGCAACCCCGACAAACGGTAGTGTAAAGTTGAGGGTTCAGGGTTTAGTGTTGAGAGTTCAGGGTTGAGAGATAAAAAGAGAGCGGCAGGGTTTGTGACTCTGCCGCTCTCTGCTTTGTTTGCAATTCAATCTTTGCCCGAAACACTTAGCAAGCTAACACAGTAACAAAGCGGGTAGGCTGTCCGTCGGACGGTCTACCCGCTTCGTCATACAAAGATTCGACCTTAGAAGTCGAGCTTTGCTTTGTCTTTTACCGGGTTGCGGTACATTATCTTGCCTTCAAGATATTCCTGCGTAGCGATGAGAGCCGGTTTCGGCAATTTCTCGTAGTAACGCGAGATTTCTATCTGCTCCCTGTTTTCGGAAACTTCCTCAAGATTGTCGTTAAGCGTGGCAAACTCCTGAAGCTTCTTTTCAAGATCATGTTTCATTTCAACGGCAATCTGATTAGCACGTTTAGCGATAATGCAGACAGTTTCATAAACGTTGCCGGTGTCCTCCGACAGCTTAATCACATCGCGTGTTACCGTGTTCAACGGTGCATTTGACCTTTTGTAATCCATTTCTCTAAGATTAATTATTTTAAACGGTTTCTCTATTTTTCTAATCTTTCACGTAGCGCTCAGCTATTTTATAAATGTTGTCGGCCTCCTTACGGTATTTGCCGTCAGGATAATCGTTGATGAACGAGTAGTACTCGTCGATAACCGAGCGGAAACGCTCCTCTTTCTTTTCCTGCACACTTTGGTATGCCTCTTGGAATTTCGATTTGAGGATTATCATCTGGAGCTGTTCCTTATATTTCGTATAAGGATAATTCTTCAAAGCATTAGTGGCCACTATCACGGCACTGTTGTAATTGTTGCCAAGATAGTTGCCTAAATTATAGTATAGCTGCGCATTGTCGATTTCTTTCTGCACCAATTTGTCCTGCAACTCGAAAATAGCGTTCTGGGCAATGGCCGCACGGTCGCTGTTGGGATGATAGTCGAGAAATTTCTGCAACTCCTCGATGGCCTTATATGTCTCGGTCTGGTCGAGCTGCGGCTCGGGAGAATCGAGATAGCAGCCATAACCGGAATAGAACCGCGCAAGCTCCGTGTACTTGCCTTTCGGGTAATGCGTGTAATAAGTCTTGAAATAAGAGCTTGCCGTAAGGTAATCCTTATTCTCGTAATAGCTCAATCCGAGCAGATAAAGCGATTCCTCGGCCTTGTCGGTACCTTTAAGCACTTTCACCACGTCCTCGAGCAACGTGGCAGCCTGCACATACTTACGCTCCTCGAACGCTTTTTTCGCATATTCAAACTTATAGTTGGCATCAGTGCTTTTCAGCACCTTGTTATATTCCCCGCATCCTGTGAGGACAACCGCCAACGCCAATATCGTCAATATATTTTTCCGCATTTTCCGTCAAGCATATATTTAAGCACGCAAATTTACGAGTTTATTATGGTTTGGCAAAAAATAAGCAGGTCAAATCGGCTGTCAATGACATAATCTTAACATTTAACGGCATATCAACCGAATTTCCGGACAATTCCTACCATACCAGCCATGCTGCAAGCCAACTGTTTGTGATAAATTGTAAGCATCCTACGAAATTTTTAACTATTTTTGGGTACAACATTTAAACTAATTGCCTACATTTGTTGGACTATAAAACAAACTTACATACCATAATCCAAAAAGCTATGAATGTAGAGAAAATTCTATCAGATCTTGAGGCTAAGCACCCGGGTGAGAAAGAGTACTTACAAGCAGTCAAAGAAGTCTTGCTTTCCGTAAAAGACGTTTACGAACAGCATCCTGAGTTCGAAAGTGCCAAAATCGTTGAAAGGATGGTCGAGCCTGACCGTATTTTCACTTTCCGCGTATTATGGCAGGACGACAAAGGCGAAGTACAGACAAACATCGGCTACCGCGTACAGTTCAACAACGCTATCGGCCCGTACAAGGGAGGTATCCGTTTCCACGCTTCGGTAAACCTGTCGATACTTAAATTCTTAGGATTCGAGCAAACATTCAAGAACGCCCTTACGACACTTCCGATGGGTGGTGCGAAAGGCGGTTCGGATTTCAGCCCGCGCGGCAAATCCGACCGTGAAATCATGCGTTTCTGCCAAGCGTTCATGCTTGAGCTATGGCGCAACCTCGGCCCGGATCAGGACGTTCCGGCCGGCGACATCGGCGTAGGCGGACGCGAGGTAGGCTATATGTACGGAATGTACAAGAAACTCGCGCGCGAATGCACCGGCACGTTCACAGGCAAGGGTCTCGACTTCGGCGGCTCGCGCATACGTCCGGAAGCTACCGGCTACGGTGCCCTGTATTTCGTACAGAATATGCTGCACCGCCGCGGCGAGGACATCAAAGGCAAGACAGTAGCCATTTCAGGTTTCGGCAACGTGGCTTGGGGAGCGGCTTTGAAGGCTACCCAGCTCGGAGCTAAAGTAGTTACCATATCAGGTCCTGACGGCTATGTATACGACCCTGACGGCATAAGCGGCGAAAAGATAGACTATATGCTCGAGCTCCGCGCTTCGGGCAACGACGTGGTAGAGCCATACGTGGAGAAATTCCCGGGTGCACAGTTCTTCGCAGGCAAGAAGCCGTGGGAGCGCAAGGTTGACATCGCTTTGCCATGCGCGACACAGAACGAAGTCAACAAGGAAGATGCCGAAATGCTTGTCGCAAACAAAGTACATATCGTTGCGGAAGTTTCCAATATGGGCTGCACACCGGAAGCAATCGACACATTCATCGACAACCGCGTAATCTACGCTCCGGGCAAGGCTGTAAATGCGGGTGGCGTGGCAACTTCAGGCTTGGAAATGAGCCAGAACGCGATGCACCTCACTTGGACGGAAGCCGAAGTCGACGAACGTCTGCACCAGATTATGCGCGACATCCACGAGCAGTGCGTGAAATACGGCACTCAACCAGACGGCTACATCAACTATATGAAGGGAGCGAACATCGCCGGCTTCATGAAAGTTGCCCACGCAATGATGGGACAAGGCTGGGTTTAATCCCATTAATAATGATAGAAAATAAGCGCACTATCCGGTGCGCTTATTTTTTATTAATAACATTTTCAGGAAATAGCGTTAACTTTGCGACAAAATTAGCGATATGGAAGAACCGTTGTTCTCAATAATAACAATAACATTCAACGCCGAAAAAGAACTGCCGCCTACGCTCGACAGCGTAAGCCGCCAGACATTCCACGGCTTCGAGTATATGATAATCGACGGCAAATCGAGCGACAACACCGTAAAAATCGCTCAAGGGAGCGGAATCCGCATGACAATGATATCAGAACCCGACAAGGGACTTTACGACGCCATGAACAAAGGCATGCGTAAGGCCAAAGGGAAATACCTGATATTCCTTAACGCCGGTGACGCTTTCCACTCGCCGGAGACATTGTCGGAGATTGCGACAACGGCCGAAGCCAACGGTTATCCCGACATCGTGTACGGCCAGACACAATTGGTCAACTCCTCGCGCGAGTTCGTCGGGATGCGCCATCTTTCCGCCCCCAAGCATCTTTCATTCAAAAGTTTCAGCCGTGGCATGCTCGTATGTCATCAAGCCTTCGTAGCGAAACGCGAGATTGCCGGACCATACGACCTGCGCTACCGCTTCTCAGCCGACTATGAATGGTGCCTGCGATGCCTGAAAAAAATGAAAAGCAGCGCATATACAGGTACAACCCTGATAGACTACCTGACGGACGGCCTGACGGAGAAAAACCACAAAGCATCGCTGAAAGAACGCTACCGCATAATGTGCGACTATTACGGCACAGTCCCCACCATCATACGGCACATAGGATTCTTTTTCCGAAATCTGCGCCGAAAATTTTAGGGCATTACCGCGATTTGAATTATTTTTACGGCATAAACTTAAAACCAATAAAATCAATCGTATGAAGTACTTATTTTATTCACTTATCACTATTGTTGTAGTACTGCTTTGCGGAATCACCGTAAAAGCACAGAAAAACAAAGTCACAACAACCAACGACGCAACCATACTGCACGCTTGGTGCTGGTCGTTCAACACTATCCGCGAAAATATGAAAGACATTGCCGACGCAGGATACACCTACGTGCAGACATCGCCGGCCAACACTTGCTTCGTAGGCGAAAACGGAGGGATGCAGATATTCGGCGACGGCAAATGGTACTACCACTACCAGCCCATAGCATGGCGGATAGGCAACTACCAGCTCGGCAACCGCGACGAGTTCAAAGCAATGTGCGACGAGGCAAAAAAATATGGCGTAAAGATATTGGTAGACGTTCTGCCTAACCACACGGCATTCGACACTACGGCCGTACTGCCCGAATTCATCGAGGCCGTAGGAGGGCGCGACAACCTCTACCACGCCAACGGATTTAACGAAATAAAAGACTACAACGACCGCTACCAATGCACCACAGGCGCAATGGGAGGACTGCCGGACGTGAACACCGAGAACCCTGACTTCCAATATTATTTCATGACCTATATCAACGATTTGATAGCCTGCGGCGCAAGCGGATTCCGCTACGACACGGCAAAACACATAGGACTTCCTTCCGACCCGCTCGACGCCAAATCGAAGCAGAACGACTTTTGGGATGTGGCCATGGGACGCAAACCCATAAAAGGAATCACCCTTGCCAATAAAGACAATCTTTTCATCTATGGAGAAGTGCTGCAAGACAAAAACGTGAAAGAAAAAGAATATGCCGAATATTTCGGCATGTGCGCAAGCAACTACGGGCACTCCATACGCCAAATAATAAGCAACCGCAAAACGACAGCCAAAGAAGTAAGCAACTATCAGCATAGCGTGACACCGGAGAAACTCACCACGTGGGTAGAATCGCACGACACATATTGCAACGCCAACGAATCGGCATCGCTCACCGACACGCAAATACGCTTAGGATGGGCGATAATAACAGCACGGCAGAACGGCACTCCCCTGTTCTATTCACGCCCTGACGGAAGCACGCGCGACAACTATTGGGGCAACAACCGCATAGGGGCTAAAGGCAACGACGAGTTCAAACACCCGGAAGTGGTAGCCGTCAACAAATTCCGCAAGGTAATGCACGGACAGCTTGAAAAGATAAAAGTATCGGCAGACGGAACAATCGTGGAAATCAACCGCGGCGATAAAGGAGCGGTAATCGTGAATCTCAGCCAAGAACCGGCACAGCTCTCGATGAAAACAACGCTTGCCGACGGAACATACAAAGACCGTGTATACGGAAACACTTTTACCGTAGAAAAAGGAATAATAAAATCCTCGCTACGACCGGAAACATCCTACGTGATATATTAAAGACACAACAACAAGTAAGGGGCGGCAAATAACCGCCCCTTACTTGTTGTATATACCAAAAGAAACTATCCCCCGAAATTGTCGTAACGTATGCTTTCCTCATCCACGCCGAGGCTGTCGAGCATAGCCACAACCGCCTTGCTCATCGGACCCGGACCGCACATATAGTACTCAATATCCTCCGGAGCGTCGTGGAATTTCAAATAAGTGTCGTACATCACCTGATGCACGAAACCAGCCTTGTATTCCACTCCTGCGGCATCGGCAGCAGGGTCAGGACGGTCGAGAGCCAAATGGAACGAGAAATTCGGGAACTCCTTCTGAAGCTCCAAGAAATCGTTAAGATAGAACACCTCATTCAAAGCCCTTGCCCCATAGAAATACGACATCTTGCGGTCGGTTGTGTGCAGAGTCTTGGTCATGTGCATGATTTGCGAGCGCAACGGAGCCATACCGGCACCGCCACCTACCCATATCATCTCTTTCTTCGAATCGAAATTAGGATGGAAATCACCGTAAGGCCCGCTCATCATCACCTTGTCGCCCGGCTTCAACGTGAAAATGTACGACGAAGCTATGCCCGGCATAACGTCCTGAAAACCGACCTGAGGCTTAGGCTTGAAAGGCGGGGTGGCGATGCGCACCGTAAGCATTATGCGGTCGCCCTCGGCAGGATAATTGGCCATCGAATAAGCACGGATGGTCTCCTCTTCGTTCTTGCACTTCAAACCGAACAGACCGAACTTCTCCCACGCCGGAAGATATTCTTTACCAATAAGTTCCTTATCAATATCCTTGTCATAATCCATCGAATATTCCGGAATTTTAATCTGCGCGTACGACCCCGGAACGAAATCCATATGCTCGCCCGGAGGCAATGCCACGATAAATTCCTTGATAAACGTAGCGACATTCTTATTGGAAATCACCTCGCATTCCCATTCCTTGACACCGAGTACCGATTCCGGCACAAGAATCTTCATATCGTTCTTTACCTTCACCTGACACCCCAAATGCCAATCGTTGTTAAGCTCCTTGCGGGAGAAATGCACCTTCTCGGTAGGCAAAGCCTCGCTGCCACCCTCGACAATACGCACACGGCACTGTCCGCAACTGCCACCGCCACCGCATGCCGACGGAAGGAAAATCCTGTCATTGGCAAGCGTCGAAAGCAACGAGCCGCCGGTAGGCACCTCCACCGTCTCCTTATCGTTAATGTTAATCTTGACATTGCCCGAAGGCACCAAATATTTCTTGGCCACAAGCAAAATCACCACCAGCAACAAGGCAAGCACAAAGAAAAGCAATGTACCCACCGCTATCGTAAGATTGTTGGCTGTCATTAATATCTCCATAAACTTCCGCTCCTAAATTTTAATACCGAGAAAACTCATAAACGCAATTCCCATCAATCCGGTTATGATAAAAGTAATACCAATCCCGCGCAAAGGCTTAGGCACATTGGAATACGACAGACGTTCCCTGATTGCCGCAAGGCAGACAATGGCAAGCAACCATCCGAGACCGGAACCCGCGCCATAGATAGTGGCTGTGGCCACCGAACCGAAATCGCGCTGCTGCATAAACAGCGAGCAACCGAGGATGGCACAGTTGACAGCAATCAACGGCAAAAATATTCCCAACGAGGCATAAAGGCTCGGCGAGAACTTCTCGACAGCCATCTCCACCAATTGCGTAGCCGAGGCTATGACGGCAATGAACAGAATCAGGCTCAAGAAGCTCAAATCGACAGAAGCCAATTCCGGACTAATCCACGCCAACGCTCCCGGACGGAGAAAATACATTTCCAACACATAGTCGATAGGCAAAGTGATTACCAACATGAATGTCACGGCAATGCCCAGACCGAAAGCGGTCTTCACATTTTTCGACACAGCAAGATATGAGCACATTCCGAGGAAATATGCAAATATCATATTGTCGATGAATATCGAACGTACAAATAAATTCAGATTTTCCATAACTCCTACGTGTGTTATCAGTTAGCCTCCTGTAAATCCTTATTGTGGGCACGGTGAGCCCAGATGATGCAAGCCACCGTAATCAATGCCATCGGCGGAAGAATCATCAGGCCGTTGTTCTCATATCCGGCATTATAAAGCCACTGCGGCACTACCTGACAGCCAAGCAATGTGCCCGACCCGAGCAATTCCCTGATTGTAGCCACGATCACAAGGATTATTCCATATCCAAGGCCGTTGCCGATTCCGTCGAGGAACGACGGCCACGGCTTGTTGGCAAGGGCGAAAGCCTCCAGACGGCCCATCAGTATACAGTTGGTTATAATCAACCCGACAAACACGGAAAGCTGCTTGCTCACCTCATAGTTGTAAGCTTTCAGCACCTGATCGACTATAATGACCAACGCCGCCACTACCACAAGCTGCACTATGATTCGGATGCTGTTTGGAATAGTGTTGCGCATAAACGATATGATAACATTTGAAAACGCCGTGACAGCCGTAACCGAAATGCCCATCACTATGGCAGGCTCAAGCTTCGCCGTAACGGCAAGCGAAGAACATATTCCCAGAATCTGCACAAGCACGGGGTTGTCCTTCGACAACGGATTGAACAATACAGCCTTATTTTTCTTACTAAGCATATATCATACTATTTTTTATTGTTCTGCAAATCACTAAAAAAAGCCGAATAGCACGACAAGCATGAAAACAGCATCGACTGGACGCCCTTACTGGTAATCGTGCCCCCGGAAATGGCATCTACATAATCCTCTCCATTGGCCGGCTTCTGCCCTTTCTTCAATACGGCTACCGACTTGAAACTGCCGTCCTTGAACAGCTGCTTGCCTTTAAATTGTCCGGAAAAACCCTCGGTGGCAATCTCCGCTCCCAATCCCGGTGTCTCGCCCTGATGCGAGAAATACGCGCCATAGACCGTGCAACCGTCATCGTCGACAGAGACATAGCCCCAAATCGGTCCCCAAAGCCCTGTTCCATAAACCGGCAATATATATTTTGTAGAATTGTCGATATTGCATACAAATACCGGCAACTGGCGTTCTGACGGCTCTTTTTTCACCTCGTTGGCGACATTCACATCAAAGGCCTTGCCTTCCTGCCGCTCACCTTTGCTGTTAATAACGTATTCATCAACAACATACTTCCCATACAGCTCTATCGCATTCGTCTCGTCAGAAACGACACGAATGGAACTAAGCATCTGCTGCATCTTGTCAATCCGTATATTGTCGTTCTGCTTAGGCTTAAGCGTCAAAGAAACCCAAGCCAACGCCGCACCGACAACACACACTATGACAGCAGTGTAAACGATTGTATATAAATTACCTTGCCTGTTCATTTTTCATCACTTGTTTAGCACGGCGCATCCTGCGGCGCACGTTGGATTCAACAACACAATAATCTATAAGCGGGGCAAAGGCATTCATCAGCAGCACGGCCAACATCGCCCCCTCCGGATAACCGGTGTTATAAATTCTAATAAGCATAGCCATCACACCTACAAGAAAACCGTAAATATAGCGGCCGGTATTGGTATGGGCGGCAGTCACCGGGTCGGTGGCCATAAACACCGCCGCAAACGCAAACCCTCCGAGACAAAGATGCTCTACCGGGCTTATAAGCGAGCCCGGATAAGTCGCGCCCGGGAACATATTGGCTATCCAGCACATAACGAAACCTCCGGCAAACACCGAAAGAATTATACGCCAATTAGCGACACCTGTAAACAAAAGCACCGCTGCCCCTATCAGTATGAACAATGTGGATGTCTCCCCAATCGAGCCGGGAATGAGCCCCAAAAACTCCTGCCACAGCGTGACCGGCTCTCCGGTTATTCCGGTCAACTGCAAATCACCGCCGACATGCGTGGCAATCTGCCCGAGCGGAGTAGCACCTGAATAAGCATTGACAACCGAGCCTTCACCAAGCCCGAATATAGGAGAAGAAGCCACAAACACATTGTCGCCCGACATTTTTGACGGATAAGCAAAAAACAGGAATGCGCGCGTCATCAAAGCCACATTGAAAATGTTCATTCCTGTGCCGCCGAACACTTCCTTTACGAAAATCACCGAAAAAGCCGTAGCTACGGCAATCATCCATACAGGAGTCTCTACCGGACAAATCATCGGAATCAGTATTCCCGACACAAGAAAACCCTCCTGAATCTCATGCTTGCGAATCTGCGCCGAAGCGAACTCTATGCCCAAGCCAACGACGTATGCCGTGACTATCTTCGGCAATACGGCCAGAAATCCATAGAAAAACGACTCCCAAAACGGTGGATTAGCAAAGCCCACCGACAAATAACGCTGATAACCGACATTGTACATCCCGAACAGTAGTGCGGGAATGAGCGCAAAGACAACGATTATCATCGTACGCTTAGAATCGTTGCTGTCGTGGATATGCACGCCCGAGCGGGATGTGGAATCCGGAGTGAACAGGAACGATTCAAAACCGTCATATACCGACTTGAAAGAATGCAACTTTCCGTCGGGCATAAAATTCGGCTTTATCCTTTCCAGATATTTCTTAACAAACTGTTTCACCGTGAATATTTTTAATTCATTTCTTTCCTTAAATAATCAAGTCCCTCACGCACTATTTTCTGAAGCTCCAGCTTCGACGTGTCGATGAACTCGCACAACGCGAAATCCTCCGGCGCGACCTCATATATGCCGAGCTGCTCCATCTTGTCGATGTCCTTTGCCAATATGGCCTTTATCAGATATTCCGAATATATGTCCATCGGAAGCACCTTGTCGTATTCTCCGGCCATTATTATTGACCGTTCCGAACCGTTGATTTTAGCGTCGAAATGGTACTTTTTAGCCTTCCCCTCAAGCCAAGAAAAGAAGCAATGGCTGAAGCTGTATTTCTTTGGACTCAAAGAAGCCCATCCCATAAATTCCGACTCATGCGAATTTTCAGGAATCACGGTTACCTGCCTGAACGGGAAATGCAAATATCCGTCGATATTTTCCTTCACTCCGGTAAGCACATTGCCCGATATTATGCGGCACTTCTCCGACGGCAGCGTAAGATTATCCTCAAGCAAGGCTTCCAAAGGCATACCCGCCACCGCGTTAAACGACACCGGAGACTTGACACACTCCCCTGTCACCGCCGTGACGCACGAGAAATCGACAAATCCTTTCGTGAACAAATGCCCTATCCTGACCACCGTATCGGCATCGAGCGTCCAGACCATCTCACCCTTATTGACAGGCTTGATATTGGCAATCTGCACTCCGGCATTCCCGGCAGGATGCGGACCTTTGATAACAAATGTCTCCGAATACGGCGTTTCCACTACCGAATCTTCCCTGCAACACACATACACCTTTCCCTGAGTCAGCTTAGCAAGAATAGCTACACCTTTTTCAAAGAAAGGAGCATTATTATTTAATAAGGTATAAGGCGAAGCAAGCGGCGCACTGTCGAACGCCGTAATAAAGACATCACGCGGCACGGCATCCGTATCCGGGACAATGTCATAAGGGCGCTGGCGCATAAACGCCCACAACCCCGAACGTTGCAACGTGTGCCTTACCGTCTCCGCGTCGCCCGCACCTACATCAAACATAAAATGCCCGCCGGAACAGTCGGCCTCGATTTCTACCCGCAAGATTTTTCTGCGCTCGCCACGCACCACCTTCGCCACCGTACCAGCCACGGGAGAAACGATAGCGACATTCTCATTATTCTTATCGTATAACACCATTTCTCCGGCACGGACAGCATCTCCCTCTTTTTTTGCAAGCTTAGGCACTATACCATAATAATCATCCGGAAAGACAGCATAACGCCCCGCGGCGGGAAGCGTTCCGGGAATGCCGTCCGGCACTTCCCCGATAAGACGCAAATCAAGGCCCTTCCTTATTTTGACAACATTCGTCATAGTATGGCTATGTTTAAAATCCATTTATAAAACACCCCCAAAATTACTATAAATTTATGTTATACGACAGCTTTTCAGAACAAAGTTTCCGCCATTGGTTAAAATTCATCTGCAAAGCTATAAAAAAGGTGATAAAACAGTAAAAAAGATATAACGTGTTTTGGATATGTAAAATTAATATGATATTTTTGCCCTACATTTTATAGGAAGATTTCTTCTACAGTAGTAGTTGCGTAAAATGTTGTTGCCGCGTCCAACCACATTCAAGCACAAATAATAGAAGCAAACCCGCATATAATGGAAAGATAAATTATTAACTAATAACTAACTATTTTTTTAATAACAAAATTTTCAAAATTTAATTATGGAAGCTCAAAAGCCTAACACTCCACAAAAACCTGTGGCAGCAAAGTCGAAAACTGAAGCTACGCACAAAGTGCGCGGTATTAAGAACGCCTTCTTGGTGATCTTATGCTGTTTTGTAATTGCAGTATTGCTGTTCATTTTCTGGTTCGGTGACGCATCTCACTTTGAAAACGGACACCCGATTGACCTCGTAGGTACAATCTACAAAGGCGGTGTAATCGTGCCTATCATCCAAACATTGCTCTTGACCGTTATCGTGCTCTCCGTAGAGCGCAGCATCGCAATGCACAGCGCAAAGGGTACAGGCAGCATCAGCAAATTCGTTGCCAACGTGAAAGTCGCTCTTCAGAAGAACGACATCGAAGGCGCACAGAAACTCTGCGCAAAACAGAAAGGCAGCGTTGCAGCCGTTGTTTCGGCAGCATTGGTGAAATACAAAGAAATGGACCAGAACACAGTCCTGACTAAAGAGCAGAAACTTACTTCTCTCCAGCAGTCAATCGAAGAGGCTACGGCGTTGGAAATGCCTTCATTGCAACAGAACCTGCCGATTGTCGCTACAATGACCACTCTTGGTACACTTGTCGGACTTCTCGGTACTGTGATCGGTATGATCCGTTCATTCCAGGCATTGTCCGCATCAGGTGCTCCTGACTCTACCGAACTTTCTGCCGGTATTTCCGAGGCACTTGTCAACACAGCATTCGGTATCTGTACTGGTGCGTTCGCTGTAATTTCTTACAACTTCTTCACAAACAAGATTGATAACCTTACTTACGCAATCGACGAAATCGGTTTCTCAATCGTACAAACATTCTCTGCAACTCACTAATTCTGTAACAAGGTAAATTTAATAATATGGGAAGAGTAAAAATCAAAAGGAAGAGTACCCTCATCGACATGACGGCGATGAGTGACGTTACTGTACTTTTGCTTACATTCTTCATGTTGACATCTACCTTCTTGCAGAAAGAACCAGTGATTGTGAACACACCGTCTTCGGTATCGGAGATTAAGGTCCCGACATCAGAATTGGTAACAATCCTTGTTGATCAGGAACGCCGTGTATTCATATCCATCGCAGGTTCTCAGGACAGTACATGGTCAAGTGAGCGTGTACGCAAAGATGTGTTGATTCGCGCAGCGAACCTTTACAACGAGACTCATAAGAACAAAATCGAATTTACGCAGCAACAAGTAAACACGTTTGCAAAAATCAATATGTTCGGCTATCCTCTCGCAAGCCTTGGCGAGTTCCTCGACCAACCGCAATCGAAGCAGGACGAGCTTGTCGACCCATCGAAGAACCCCAATGCGGGAATTCCTATCGACAGCAACAAAGACTTGACAAAGCCGAACGAATTCCAGATTTGGATGAACGCAATTTACAATGTTTCGCGTGACGTTACCGACAAAGACGGCAAATCTTTCGAATCTGCAATCAAGAAAGGTGAAGGTATTGCCATCAAAGCCGATAAGGAAACGCCTTATGAGGTGGTTCACGTTGTAATGGACAACCTGCAGACATTGAAGATGAATAGATTTAGTTTAATGACCGCATTAAAGTCGGAAGAGGAATAATTATATGGCACAGATAGAAACAGGTGGCGGTGACGGCAAGAAAGGCAAGGGCCGCCAGAAAAAGATGCAAATCCATGTCGACTTCACTCCGATGGTTGACATGAACATGTTGCTGATTACGTTCTTCATGCTCTGTACCACTATGATTAAGTCCCAGACTTTGCAAATAAGTCTTCCGACCAACGAGAAAGTGGATCAGGCTGAACAAAACAAAGTTAAGCAGTCCGAAGCTATTACGATTATCGTCGATTCAGAACGCGACGAACCGGACGGAACGAAGCCGGGCCGAGTAAAGAAAGACTATGTCTACTACTACGAAGGCAAGCCGGGCGGTGAAATCGGTATCGTGGACAATGACGGCAACGGCATACTCGACAACAACAACCTGAAAGAAATCGAATTCCTTGGCAATGCCAACGGCAAGGCACAAGGCATCCGCGCAATCCTCCGCGATCGCAACAAACAGGTTGTAGAGAAAGTCGACAAGCTGAAAGAAGAATGGCGCGCCAAGAAAATCACTGATGAACAATATCAGGAGACGGCTAAGCAATATAGAAATGACTCTACATTGAAACGCCCGACCGTAATCATCAAAGCCACGGCAGCCGCATCGTATGAAGCTTTGGTCAACGCCCTTGACGAGATGCAGATTAACAGTATAAGCAAATACCAGATTGACAACTTGAACGCAAGTGACTCTGCCCTTTTGCTTGACTACCTTAAGACACATCCTCGCAAATAAAGATGAATTGATCAATATTTATTAACGCTAAAAAGAAAAATCAGATATGGCAAAAGATGTAGATCTTTCATCAAAAGAATGGTGTGACCTTATATTTGAAGGTAAGAATAAGGACTTCGGCGCATACCAGCTCCGCAAGCATTCCGACGGACGCCACAATAAAGCGATGCTTTATGTGATAATCGGTGTCATCGCAATCGGACTGATTCTGAGCGCAGTCAACTTCGCATTGGAACGCGCTGCCGCCCAAATCACCGACGAGGCGAGCCAAGAGCTTGTCACAGTGGATATGGGTGAGCAGGAAGAGGAAGAACCGGAAGAAGAGATGGTAAAAATCGAGGAAGAAAAGCCGGAAGTACTTCCGGAGGAAATCCTCAACACCATCAAAGTTACGGAGCTTAAGATTGCCGACGATGACGAAGTAACCGCTGAAGACGAAATCAAATCACAGGACGAATTGCAAGAGACACAGACTGCATTCGGTCAGGCAAATGTCGACAAAGGTACCGACGACTTGAACGTCGTACGTACTCTCAAAGACGAGGTAATCGTCGAGGAGAAGAAACCGGAACCTGAGAAGGTGTTTACCGCCGTTGAACAGATGCCGCAATTCCCCGGTGGCGACGCAGAGTTGATGAAGTGGCTTAACAAGAACATCAAATACCCGACAATGGCAATGGAGAACAACATCCAAGGACAGGTCGTAGTACAATTCGTTGTAACGAAGACCGGTGCCGTTGGCGAGGTTAAGGTGGTACGCAGCGTGGACAAAGACCTCGACCGCGAGGCAGTACGCGTCTGCAAGTCGCTCCCGAAATTCATCCCGGGTAAGATGAACGGACAGGCAGTGAACGTGTGGTACACGCTTCCGGTCCGCTTCAAGCTCCAAGGATTGAACTAATCGTCAAAAATCTTGATACAAAAAACCGTGCAGCCGGCCGCTGCACGGTTTTTTTATTATAAACTATGCGCTGTCATGGAGTTTTTATAAAATGCACAAACCCATTATGGTTGCACAATTTTTATACTGATATTTATGTAAATACAGCGCCAGCCAGCAAGATGCTACAATAAATGTATATACACTTTTTGTTGCAACAATTTTTGTAATCACATTTTATGTATTATATTTGTATTGAAAATCAAAAATGGAACGTTATGGAAACTCCGTTTATATTTGGAAAGATTGCTACCGAGAAGAATTTTACTGACCGTGAGAAAGAAACAGCCGACCTGGTTCAGAACTTTATGTCGTTAATCAACACGATTATTATATCTCCCCGTCGCTGGGGCAAAAGTTCGCTTGTAAATAAAGCCGCAAAATTAGCGATGGCGCAGGACAGTAACCTCCGAATCTGTCATATCGACCTGTTCAATGTGCGTAGCGAGGAGCATTTCTATTCGCTGCTCGCCCAAAAGGTCATTGCCGCCACTTCCACAAAATGGGAGGAAGCAATCGAGAGCGCGAAGAGTTTCTTTTCGCATCTCGTTCCCAAGATTTCAATCGGTACAGACCCCACCAATGAGGTTTCAATCGACTTTGATTGGGAAGATGTAAAGCGCAATCCTGATGAAGTGCTCGATCTTGCTGAAAAGATTGCAAGGAAGAAAGGGCTGAAAATCGTAATTTGCGTAGACGAGTTCCAAAATATCGCTGAATTTACCGACCCGGACTACTTTCAGAAAAAGTTGCGTTCACACTGGCAGCTGCACCAGAGTGTGGCCTATTGTCTCTATGGCAGCAAGCGCCATATGATGATGGAAGTGTTTACCGACTCATCCAAACCATTCTACAAGTTCGGCAACCTGATGTTTCTCAATAAAATTGACACGCCTTGCCTCGTGGAATTCTTCAAGAGTCGTTTCACTGATACTGGCAAAAATATAGACGATGAAGCAAGCCATTTGATTGCAAAGCTCGTAGACAATCATCCATACTACGCACAGCAGTTGGCACAGCTTTCATGGCTAAGGACAAAAGATGTATGTACCGTTGAAATCGTACGTGAGGCACACACAGCGTTGGTGGAGCAGTTAAGTCTGTTGTTTGTAACAATCACCGAAACACTGACCACACAGCAACTGAACTACCTCAAGGCCCTTATTGCGGGCGAGAAGGCCATCAGTTCGACCGAAGTGATGCATCGTTATCAAATCTCTTCAACAACCTCAATATCCCGCTCAAAGGCTGCCCTTATCAAGAATGACATATTGGATAATCAGGCCGGTGAAATCTCGTTTCAGGATCCGATTTATGCCTATTGGTTGAAAACAGAGTACTTCGCAAACTAATAAGAGTAAGAATAAGTATAACCGTACTTGGATTGACTTCGCCAATAAGACATGTTTATATGAGGCCGACCCAGAAGTCAAGGACTTTTAAGGGTCACCCTCTACGCATCAACAGCCCCACGAGGCTGGCATTGCCGGTTAACAGCACCACATTGCATCTCATAAGCAAATGCCTCATTTTTAGCGTACAGCAATATTTCCTTATATCGAACTCATATATGCCTGCTCCGAAAGGCTTCCTGCTTATCCTGAACCAGCATAATAACAGAAATCAGACACAAAAAGGGTTACCGGTGAAACAGTGACCGGTAACCCTTAAATTTTGGTTTTGCTGCAAAGCGGCAAGCTGCCGTTTATGCCTCGTTGGCCATTTTCTTGTTCTCGGCGAGCTGTTCCTTACTGAGAAGGGAGTTCATCTCCTTCACTACCGCCTGTATTCCTTCGTTGAATTCCTTGAGCAATTCCTTGTAGCAATTCTTGAAATAGGCGGTATGAGCCTTGCGGTATGCCTTACGGTCGCCGCCAAACGACACAACGCAAGTCTTGTCGAAACCGACAGACACATTGTCGATTTTCTCGGTAAGCAGCACAATCAAATCGTCAAGCACCTTATTTGCCTTGTTCTCGTCGATATTATCATAATAGTTGAGGATGAAAACTGTCTCACCGGCAACGTCGGCTGCCATATTCTTCATGTACTTTTTTAAATCTCTTTTAGTAGCCATAGTAATATTAATATTTAGAATTATAACCTGTTCAATACCGTCTCGACCAAATGCTCCATAGAGCCGTGGTAGTCCGTCTCCGCCGTATTGGAAATGCGTCCGGCGATTATGGCGCATATCGTAACCGCCTTATGCCCCATCAGCTTTGCCAGCCCCTGAAGCATAGCGCTCTCCATCTCGAAGTTGGTCAATTTCCTGCCCTTGTACTCAAAGCTGTGCAGCAACTCCTTATAGCGGCTTTCAGCAAGGTGTAGCCGCAATTCGCGCCCCTGCGGGCCATAGAAACCGTTGGCCGTAATCGTCACGCCAAGATGCATTTCCGGAGTGGCGAGCCTGCCGACGAGCTCCGCATCGGCATCCACCACATACGGATGATTCCATAGCGGCTTCCACTCGCATTGGCGGATAAATTCATCTTCGAACTCAATGTCGCGGAACTTCTCGGAATCACGATAGAAATGGAAAGCCCCGTCAATGCCAAGCGCCTTTTCCGCCACCACCATAGAGCCTACCGGAATATCCTCCTGTATACTTCCCGAAGAACCAAGACGCACCATCGTAAGCTGGCGGAAGTCTTTCCGCACAGAGCGAGCGGCAAAATCAATATTGGCAAGGGCATCCAACTCATTGACAACAATATCTATATTGTCCGCCCCTATCCCATGGGAAACGCACATTATAGGCTTTCCGCGATAAATGCCGCAAATCGTATGGAACTCACGGTTGCTCACTTCTGCCGTTTTTTCATCGAAAAACGAGGCCACCATATCCACCCTCGCCGGGTCACCGACAAGAATAATGTTGTCACAAAGCATCTCCGGCTTTATATGCAGATGGAATATCGAATTATCATCATTGATAATCAATTCCGAAGGAGCTATCTTTCTTTCCATACCGTCAGTATTATTTTAGATTTATAAAGGTAGTCAAAAAAACGAAGAATGAGAGCGGTGCGGACGTTAATAATTATTTAACGCCGTCAAATCGCTTCTCAGAAATCAAACGGAAGACTTGCGACGCAACCCTACGGAGATTGGAGCGAGCATTTTCAGGAAGCATAGATTCTTCTTTGGGAACCACACCCGGCACTATCGGGAAAACCGACAAGAAACCGGCCGCATTAAGAGCGTCACAATCGGAGACATCAGCCGTAAAGGCCACTACCGGGACACCCTGACTGCGCGCGGCATTGCAAATGCCATACGGCGTTTTTCCCAGCAATGTTGTTTTATCCATACGCCCCTCGCCCGTCACCACATAATCGGAACCGGCAATAATGCCGTCAAAACCGATAGCATCCAGCACCGCATCAACTCCACAGACAGCTTTTGCGCCAAGCACGGCACACAGTCCGCCGGCAATTCCACCTGCAGCCCCGGCGTATTTCAAGGCCCGAACATCCACGCCGGACACATCTTGCAATACCGCGGCAAAAGAACGTAAACCAGCGTCAAGACTATGCACATCATCGGCATAAGCCCCTTTCTGCGGGGCAAAGACATACGCAGCGCCATTCTCTCCATAAAACGCCGCATCGACATCGCACAACAACGAGAAACGGCACTCCGGCAAGCCGGAAACGGCTAAAGAATCATCTATCCGGCTAACGGCAGCAAGATTTTTACCGGAAGGAAACAACACCTTCCCATCCCTGTCGAAGAAACGGTATCCCAAGCCTGCAAGAATCCCCGCGGCGGCATCGTTAGTGGCACTCCCTCCAAGCCCTATCATAAATTTACGATACCCGAATCCAATGGCACATCTAATCAGTTCCCCAGTCCCTATAGAAGTGGTTTCCAACGGATTCCTATCATGCTCATCGAGCAATGCCAATCCTGAAGCGGATGCCACGTCGAGAACTACAGTATCGCCGTTTATCACTCCATACCGTGCTGCGACAGGCTTCCCAAGAGGTCCGGAAACCGTCGTTTCCACCCAAAAACCGCGCCGCGCTTTTACCAATGCATCTGCCGTACCATCGCCACCATCAGCAACCGGTACGCACACCACATCACAACCGGGCACAGCATCCAATATACCCTGCCTGACCGCTCCGGCCACTTCCGAAGAAGAAAGCGACCCCTTGAACTTATCAGAAGCCACCACCACTTTCATAATTCACCAAAGCCATAGGGAACAACAAAAGTATCCAAATAGATTTTATAGTGACGCAAGGTAGCGTTCGGCATCTATGGCAGCCTTGCACCCCATACCGGCGGATGTGATTGCCTGCCGGTAGATAGGATCGGCCACGTCGCCGGCGGCGAACACTCCGGGCACGTTGGTTGCCGTCGTAGCCCCCTGCGTTTTTATATATCCTTGTTCGTCAAGCTCGATAAAATCCTTGAATACGTCAGTATTCGGCTTATGCCCGATAGCGAGGAAGAATCCGTCGATTTTTATGTCGAACAATTCTTCTTTGTCAGTCCCTTTATAGCGCACCAATTTTGCCCCTTCAACGCCATTGTCGCCAAACAATCCTACGGTATTTGTATTGAACAGCACCTCTATCTTTTCATTGTCGAAAACACGCTTTTGCATCACTTTCGATGCCCGCAGATAGTCCTTGCGAACAATCATATACACTTTCGAGGCAAGATTGCTAAGATAGATTGCCTCCTCACACGCAGTGTCGCCACCACCGACTACGGCCACCGTCTTTTTGCGGTAGAAAAAGCCGTCGCATGTGGCGCACGCCGAAACGCCCATCCCGGCATATTTCTTTTCGTCGGCAAGTCCAAGATATTTAGCAGAAGCACCGGTAGCAATAATTACGGTATCGGCTTCTATCGTGTTGCCATTGTCGGTCACCGCCATCAACGGCTTTCCACTGAAGTCGACCTTGACTATTTCGTCATTCATAACCTCGGTGCCGAACCGTAAAGCCTGTTTCTTCAGGTCTTCCATCATGTCCGGGCCCGACACGCCTTCCGGATAACCGGGAAAATTCTCCACTTCCGTAGTTATAGTCAATTGGCCTCCGGGCTGCATACCCTCGCAAACGACGGGATTAAGATTCGCGCGCGACGCATATATGGCCGCCGTATATCCGGCAGGGCCGGAACCTATTATCAGGCATTTCGTCTTTATTGTATCCATCTTGGTTTTATTATTATCGTAAGTCAATGACCGGAGTACCGGCCGGAACAAGATTTTTCTCGAACATAAATGTAGAAGCCGGATAATTCGCCCCGCCTTTGGTATGGCTAAGGACAATTATGACCGCCGTGCCGTCAGAAAGCGAAAACACAATCTTTACAGGCAAATACGTGCGGCGGCTTATCGTAAGCCGTACGGATTTAATATCCGAACCGCTTTCTTTCGGGAAAAGGTCAACTTCATGGTTTCCCGCAGTAGCCGACTTCACCTGTCGCGAGGTAAAAGTGCTGCGGAAACCGCTTATGATAGCATACGGATTGACCATCTGCAATTCCTCCGCCGTAGGCTCAGTAATATTCACCTCCCCGCTCATAGGAGAATAGCTCCAAAGGATTTTGCCGTCATACCAACAGCGCAAATCATTGGAAACCATACGGAATTTCTCGCCCTGCATGATAATCGCCCCTTCCGTCACCCCTTGGTCGGTCGTTATGGCATAATGAGCCGACAATCCTTTCACCGCCTTATACGTAGCGATTACTTTATCTATTATTTTCTGTGAATTGTCGGCAGCAATAACATTTACCACCGGCAAAATCAATAAAAGGCACAATAGCGTTATTTTCCTATACATACTCACTTGTTCTGATTTAGAATATTTTCCAATCCGTAAGCGTCGACAAGTACCTGACGCGGCTTACCCCCGACAGCCGGCCCGACAATCCCCGCCGCCTCCATCTGGTCCATCAATTTTCCGGCACGGTTATAGCCGATAGAATAACGCCGCTGCAATGATGATGTCGATGCCGTATTTCCCGAACTGACGACAAACTCGGCCGCCTCGTCGAACAATGGGTCACGGTCGGTGAAACTTCCGAATCCGCCACCATTACCGCTGCCGCCTTCCGCCTGTTCAGGCACAAATTTAGGCAACTCATAAGGATGGTCGAAACCGACCTGATTACTGATATAATCCACGATAGCCTCGACTTCAGGTGTATCTACAAAAGCACACTGCACACGTGTCAATTGGTTATCGTATGTAATCAGCATGTCACCCCTTCCGATTAACTGCTGTGCCCCTGACCGGTCGAGAATAGTGCGGCTGTCGACCATCTGCGTCACACGGAACGCAATACGTCCTGGACAATTCGCCTTAATCACACCGGTAATGATGTCGGTCGACGGACGCTGTGTTGCAAGAATCATGTGTATGCCTACGGCACGTGCCTTCTGCGTTATGCGCGCGATAGGCATTTCCACCTCCTTGCGCCCTATATTCATTATCAAGTCGGCAAGCTCGTCGATTACGACCACTATATAAGGCAAGAACTTATGCCCTTTCTCCGGATTCAACCGACGTGCTACAAACTTTTTATTATAATCCTCGATATTACGCTCATGCGCGTCGTTGAGCAGCAACAAACGGTCTTCCATTTCCTGAACAAGCGAGTTCAACGTTGCCACCGCCTTGTTCATATTCGTGATAATGGCATCCTCCTCGCCTTCCATTTGTGCGATATAGTGATATTCGAGCGGAGCATACATACTGAATTCCACCATTTTAGGGTCAATCATCACAAATTTCAGCTCCGACGGATGTTTCTTATAAAGCAACGATGTAATGATTGCATTCAACCCTACCGATTTACCCATACCTGTGGCACCCGCCACCAAGATATGCGGCATCTTGGCAAGGTCGGCGATGAACACATCATTCGAGATGGTGCATCCCATCGCTATAGGCAATTTATAATTGCATTCCTGAAACTTTTTCGACTCGATAATCGACCGCATCGAAACCGTCTGTTTTTCCTTATTAGGCACTTCTATACCAATTGTGCCCTTACCGGGGATAGGTGCAATTATACGGATTCCAAGCGCGGCAAGCGAAAGGGCTATGTCATCCTCCAGTACTTTGATTTTTGAGATTCTTACCCCTTCCGCAGGTATTATCTCATAAAGAGTCACCGTAGGCCCCACACTTACTTTAATACTTTTTATCTCTATTCCATAATCGCCAAGAGTCTTGGTGATTCTTGCCTTGTTTTCCTCCTGCTCCTGAATATCTACACTTATCGTATTGTTTTTCGCCTCATGCAGCAAAGTCGAAGGCGGGAATTTAAACCGCGACAATTCCGCCGTCGGGTCGAAAGGCTTTTCCATTACGGAATCGGCTTTCTCAATCGGCTTCAGCGTCACATCCTCTGATTCAGACGACGTTTCTTCTACGTCTTCCGCCTTGACACCGCTTGATTTCGGCACAATATCGACCGCATCGTCATCCACATCATTATCCTGCGCAAATTCCTCATCACTCTCCTGACCGCCAAACTGTATGTCCTCCACACGGATCTTTTCGCTAACCGGCTTAGGAGCGGCGGCAGCCATCACTTTTCCGCCAAAAGTATGGCGGGCTTCCTCTTCTTCCCTGCGCTTGGCTTCCATCTGGACAGCACGCCGTTTCTCCACAAATTCACAGTATCCGCGATAAATCCGCTTCAATGAATTTATGCACAAAGCCACAAGTATAGATATAAGAAATATATTGAAAAATATAGCGCCATATATACCCGCTACACTTATCATAAACTCATTGAGATACTTGCCGTGCTCACCCCCAAGCGGAAAAAACGAACCGCCGTAAAGAGTGACCAAGCCCACGACACTCGAAACAGTCACAGTAGCGACAAGGCATATAACGATTGTCGACGACATTCTCAGCCGGTATTTGCCGATAAGGTGCAATCCGATAACAGCAATAAGATAAATCAGGAAAAAAGCCCCTACTCCGAATCCTCTGTTAAACAGCAAATCAGCTATCGAAGCACCGAACGGTCCTCCATCATTGCGTATCCCGCTATTCCTCGCATTTTCTATTATGCCATTAGCATCCACCAAACTTTGGTCGGCCGCGCCATTCACAAAATATGAAATGCTCGACAACAACAGCAATGCGGCAAAAAGCAGGCAACCGATGCCGGCTACCCCCTTAACCCTCTCATCCTTAAAAAAAGAAAGTATCTTTATAGATGACTGCTTTTTATCCTTGCTATCGGCAACGACACTCTTCTCATTCACGATTCCAGCATCACCGGTATCCGTAATCTCATCTTCTTTATTGCCGTAAGTCGGTATGAATTGATTGTTAAATTTTAATCCCACTTCTATCTATTTTTCAAATTCTTATTATCATTTTTTATTCCAAAAATGTTTTGTAAAGATAATCAAAACGGTGAACAGTTCCAAACGTCCCAAGAGCATCAGGGCGGACATCGTCCATTTCCCCACATCGGAAATAGCGGCAAAAGAGCTGCCGGACACACCATACCCAAGTCCAATGTTGCTCAAAGCGGAAACCGACATGAACAACGAGTCGAAAAACGACACGCCCGTCTCCGCAAGAATGGCGGTGCCGATAAATATCAGCACAACATAAACAAGCAAAAATGTATTGGTTTTCGACACCAGTTCCGGTTGCAAAACTTTTCCGTTTACCCTCACTGTCTTAACCGTATTCGGATGGATTATCTTATACAGCTCATTCCTGAAATGCCTTACCGATACCACCAGCCTGTCGATTTTGAAACCGCCCGCTGTAGAGCCGGCACACGAGCCCACAACCATTATCGCCAATATGACAATTATAGCCAGCCCCTGCCAGTCCAGATAATCAGAACCGACAAATCCCGTAGTAGTAATAGTGGTTACCACTTGAAACACCGTATCTATCACAAGACTTTGCAAATCCGGATAGTTGCCGGTCAGCCAAAGCCTGACAGCAATTATAACGACAGCCCCTACGACAATGTAAGCATACCATCTGAAAGTGTCATTCCGGAACAATGCCTTTGGCCTGCCTATCACCACATAATACAACAGTCCGAAATTAGCACCTGATAAAAACATGAAAATTGACAATACGATTTTCACATAATCGGAATTGTAAGCCTCTATGCTCGCATTCTTAGTGGAAAATCCACCGGTTGCTATCGCCGAGAAAGCATGGCAGACAGAATCGAACAGATTCATCGGTCCCATCCATAGCAACACGATAAGAATCGTATTCAGTAAGAAATAGATTCCCCATAAACTCTTTGCCGTATGGCTTATACGGGGACGCACCTTGTCATGTGTTATACCGGTAACCTCGGCGTTAAAAAGCTGGATACCGCTTTTCTTATTAAGCATCGGTATAACCGCAAGCGTAAAAAGGATGATACCCATTCCACCCACGAAATGAGTAATTGCCCGCCACATCAAAATGCCGTGCGACACATCTTCAACCGACGCTATCGCCGACACACCTGTCGTAGTGAAACCCGACATCGTCTCGAAATAGGCGGACGCAACATCGAGATTAGCGCTTCCAAAAACAAACGGCAACATCCCGAACAGAGAAAACAGCACCCATACCAAAGCCGTCAGCAATATACCCTCGCGCTTGCCCATATCGTTGTCGCGCGATTTTGTCAACGCCATAAGAAGCAACCCGCAACCTGCTGTCACCGCTATGGACAGCCAAAAGCTGACGGCCTCGTCAAACTCCGAATAGAAATAACATACAGCCAACGGTATCAGCATGAACCCCGACTCTATCAGCAGCAAAAGTCCGAGTATACGGAATATCACATTGAAGTTAATATTTCCTTTGCGTGGAAAAAGCATAGTTTCTGCTAATTGAATATTTTTTCTATTTTATGGATTGCTCCGGAAAGACAAAATACAAGCACATGGTCGCCGGCCATTATCTGCGTATGCCCGTCGACAAGCATGCCCTTGCCGTCACGTATAAGTCCGCCGATTGTCATGTCTTTTGAAAGCTTTAAATCCTTCACGCAAGCCCTCGTGACTTTAGCACCTTCCTTCACCACCATTTCTGCCACCTCTGCATCTGTCAAGGCGAGGCATTTCGCATTAGATGAGTCAAAATCAAGCAGAATCTGGAATATTTGGCTCGAAGCAAGCAACTTTTTATTAATTACCGTTCCGATGTTCAAGTTCTCTGCGGCGGCTATGAACTGTATGTTCTCAACTTCCGCTATCGTCTTCGACACCCCAGATTCTTTAGCCGTAAGGCATGCAAGAATGTTAGTCTCCGAACTGTCGGTAAGAGCTATAAAGGTATCATAATTGGCTATACCCTCCTCCTTAAGCAAATCAAGGTCGCGGGCATCACCATTGACAACAGAACAATTTGACGGCAACTGTGTCACAAGCTTCAGGCACTTCTCCCTGTCTGTCTCTATTATCTTTATATCGTATGAGTCGTCGAGCATATTGACCAAACGCACGGCAATTCTACTCCCGCCCATTATAAGTATCTTCTTTATATTAACCGGACGCTTGCCGCACAAATCTATTATTTTCCCGATATTTTCTTTCTGCGTGGTGAAATACACAATATCACCGGCTTCGAGATGGTCGCTACCGCGTGGGATTATGGTCTCATGCCTGCGCCGTATGGCCGAGACATGGAATGGATGCCCGCTTTGAGCGAGATCCTTCAGTTGCAGATTGATGATTTTTGCATTCTCGCGCAGTTTAACGCCTGTAAGCAACAACTCTCCGTTATAAAGTTCAAACCAGTTACGTGCCCAAGAATGACGCATGGCCGACATGATTTCCATAGAAGCAAAATACTCAGGATAAATCAAGTCATCGACCCCGATACTTCTAAAATACGGCTTATAATCCGTTTTCATAAACTCATAGTTGTCGATTCGCGCCACTGTCTTCCTTGCCCCAAGATTCTTAGCCATCGAGCATGAAACGATGTTGCGTGTCTCGAACGGAGTCACCGCTATATACAAATCAGCACTACTTATATTGGCTTCTTTCAGAATCTTGAAAGCAGTAGTACGCCCTGTCATTGTCATCAAATTATAATTCGAGTCGAGAGCCTGCAATTTTGACTCATCCGGATCAATCAGAATCACGTCCTGCCCTTCGGCCGACAACAACTTTGCAAGGTGTGTGCCTACTTCACCGGCTCCAGCTATTACAATTTTCATTTCAGCATTTTTAAAATCTTGTCCTTTATACTGTCCTTATCAATCCCGCATATAGCTGCCAATTGCGCGACTGTACCTTGTTTCACGAAGTTGTCGGGGATACCAATCCGCTCTACCTTATGCGAAAATCCGTGGTCACTCATCCAATCCACAATCGCCGACCCGAATCCGCCATTGACAGCCCCGTCTTCCACTGTAATTATCTTATCGAATTTCTTTCCTATTTCAGCGAGCAAATCAGCATCGAGAGGTTTAAGAAACACCATATCATAGTGGGCGATGCTCAAACCGGCAGTTTTTTCCACTTCGTCTATAGCTTTTGCGGCCACATTGCCTATAGTGCCTATCGAAAGGACGGCAAGCGACTCGCCGCCCCTAAGCATTCTTCCTTTGCCGACTGGCATTTCACACATACTGTTACACCAATCAACATTTTCACATTTGCCGCGAGGATAACGTATGGCAAAAGGCCCATAATCATGCAATTGCGACGTATACATCAGATTCCGCAGACAATGCTCGTCAATCGGAGCCGACACTATCATATTAGGAATGCTACGCAAATAGCACAAATCGAACACGCCATGGTGCGTCGCCCCGTCCTCGCCGACCAATCCTGCACGGTCAATACAAAAAGTCACTGGCAACTGTTGCAACGCCACATCATGAATTATCTCATCATACCCTCTTTGCAAAAAGGAGGAATAGATGCAACAGAAAGGCTTGGCTCCGTCCTTTGCCAGCCCGCCTGCAAAAGTGACTGCATGCCCTTCCGAGATGCCAACATCAAAAGTCCTTTCCGGAAAAGCTTGCTGCATGAACGTCATCGAGCAGCCTGTCGGCATAGCCGCCGTAATGCCTACGATTTTAGGATTGGCTTCAGCAAGTTCCACCAATGTCTTGCCGAAAACATCCTGATATTTCAACCGTCCGTCATCGGGCGACTTCACTATTTCTCCGGTCTCTTTATTGAATTTCCCCGGAGCATGCCACGTACACGGATCTTTCTCCGCAGGAGCATACCCTTTACCTTTCACAGTACGGAAATGGAGGATACGCGGCCCTTCCATATCCTTAATGTCGCTGAATACGCGCACAATACGCTCTATATCATGTCCGTCATACGGCCCGAAATAACGGATATTCAGGCCTTCGAATATGTTTTGCTGTTTTGAGATAAGCGATTTAAGACTGTTGTTGAACCTCAGTATCACTCCCCTGTGGCGTTCATCGATAAGATGCAACTTTTTCAACAGCTTGTAAGCACGGTAGCGGAATGTATTATAGCTCTTCGAAGTGGTAAGATTAACCAACGACTTATTAAGCGCGCCCACATTATGGTCTATCGACATATCATTGTCGTTAAGCACAATCAGCAAATTGCTCTTATTAGCCGCCGCATTGTTCAAGCCTTCAAAAGCCAATCCGCCGGCAATAGAAGCGTCGCCGATAACAGCAATGACATTACGTCTCGGAGTGTCGCCATTGATAATAGAGGCTGTCGCCATGCCAAGAGCCGCGGAAATGGAATTAGAGGCGTGCCCTGCTATGAAATTGTCATACTCGCTTTCTTCCGGGTTAGGAAATCCGCTCAATCCATTCAATTTTCTTATCGTAGGGAACTTGTCCCTCCGTCCGGTAAGAATCTTATGTCCGTAGGCCTGATGCCCTACATCCCACACTATACGGTCGTAAGGAGTGTTGAAAACATAATGCAATGCTACCGTAAGCTCCACAGCGCCCATACTCGACGCAAAATGACCGGGATTTTCCGAAAGCACATCAATCATATATTTTCTCAACTCCGCGCACACCTGCGGCAACTGGCTTACATCAAGCTTCCGTAAGTCATCCGGACTGTCGATTTTAGATAAAAGAGGATAGTCCTGCGAATTGATTTTATTATCCTGTTCCAAAACCAAATCTCCTTTCATTATTTGTCGTATCGTCCTTGCTTATATTTCTTATATAACGGCACAAAAACGATTATTCCAGAAGCGATTATGGAAAACACTACCATAAAATCGACCTTTCTGCTCATCAACAGCACTATGCACAAACCTATCCACAATAGAATAAGGCATACAAACCTGAATATGGCATATCCTTTCATCGCTTCTTATTTTTTGCAAAGATACAGCAAATCGAGTGCAGAACAATCAAACTTGTTTGAAATTGTTATGCCGAGATGCAGCGTATCTTATGTAAAGATGCAAATCGAGTGCAGAACAATCAAACTTGTTTGAAATTGTTATGTCGATTTGCACTATCTTTGCCCCACATAACGTCACACTACAATGGATAATTATATATTTTCGATAGAAATGCAAGTACGCGACTACGAACTCGACGCTGAAGGAATAGTCAATAACGCCAACTACTTGCACTATTTGGAACATACCCGCCATCAATTCTGCACGCAAAACGGAATATCGTTCGCCGAGATGCAAGAACGAGGCATCATTCCCGTACTCAACAAAGTAGAGATAGAATACAAGACACCTCTCCGAAGCGGCGACTCGTTTGTCAGCAAACTCACCCTCGAACGGAAAGGGCCGAGATTCGTGTTCTACCAAGACATATTCAAGCCTGACGGAACTATGGTCGTCAAAGCGGTAGTGAGTTGCGTATGTCTGTCGGGAGGGAAACTCGACCGGGGGGATATGCTTGCAGATATTTTCAAGAAATTCTTATAACACGCCATGTCCGGACTGCCGTCGATATATCAAATAGCATTTTCTTCGTTGAAAGGCATTTCAATCGAAACCGCCAACGAAATACTTTCCGACGTCGGCACGGAAGAAAATTTCTTCCGGATGAGCGACATCGACTTGCAGAAACTTTCAGGGACAAACAACAGAATCTTTGACGATACCTACCGCTCGGGACTTTTGGAAAATGCCCGGAAAGAGCAAGAATTCATCACCAATAAAAACATAGGTACTTACTATTTCAGAGACGAAAATTTCCCGGTCAGACTGCAAAACGCTCCCGATGCGCCCCTGCTAATCTATTCCGCAGGCCGATGCGACCTCAACGCTAAAAAGATGGTGAGCATCGTCGGGACACGCCATGCCACAATCTATGGGGCAAACCTATGCCGGGATTTAGTCTCCAGTCTTAAAGACAAAATCGGGAGCGACATTATCATTGTCAGCGGATTAGCTTACGGCATAGATGTCACAGCCCATCTTGCATCACTGGATGCCGGGCTGCGGACAGTTGCTGTAATGGCGCACGGATTAGATATGATTTATCCAGCGCAACACCGCCAGACAGCCGCCGACATCATAAAAGAAGGCGGAGCCGTAATCACCGAATATCCGTCACGCACACGCATCCACCGGTCGAATTTCCTTGCGCGCAACCGCATCATTGCCGCACTTTCCGACTGCACCGTGGTCGTAGAATCGGCACGGAAAGGCGGCGCATTAGTCACGGCCAACATAGCGGCAAGCTACGACCGCGACGTTTTTGCTTTCCCCGGACGTATAGGCGATGAATATTCCGAAGGATGCAACATGCTGATAACAAAAAACGTAGCGGCACTAATCACATCCGCCGACGATCTGATAGACCTGATGTGCTGGGAACGGATAAACAGCAAGCCTGTGCAGCAAGAACTTTTCATAAAGCTCGACAGTAACGAGCAAATGATTTACGACCGGCTGTCTGCCAACGGCACAGCAAGTGTCAACGAATTAAGCTTGACCGTTAAAATCCCGATACACAAGCTGCTGAGTATCCTCGTCGATATGGAATTCCGCGGAATAATCCAATCACTGCCCGGCAACCGCTACGCCCTCGCCCGCCCTATTTAATCAACACTTTTGCAGAACGTACAGCCGTGTCAGAAATAAACGAAACCACGTAGACACCCGGCGACAGACCGGCCGTCGAAAGCACCGCCTCACTCTCTCCCGACAATTTCACAGCATCGGTAACCATCCCCTTTGCGTCTGTCAGCTCGGCACGGCGGTAGCAGTCGCAGTCAACCGACACCCGCAGCCAACCGTCGCCCTGCGTCACCAGCAAACCTTCAGTTGCTGCGTTTACTGTCTCGACACCACCCATCTCCAAGTTGTCATAATCTTCGTCATAACGATATTCAAAATCAGCATTATATTCATATCCCTCACATTGAGGGTAATTCGACACATAATTCAAATGCGCCGTGAAGCATAATGTACAAGATTGCCTGTCCGGAAAAGGATATAGCAAATAACTTTCAGACGGATGTACTATGCCCAAACCCTCGACCGCATAAAGAAAATCAGACGGATTATCTTCCCCCATCGACAGATAAACAGCCTTGCGCCATTGTCCTCTCACTTTAACATACTCAATGCGTGATACTGTGCCACAATATAAACCGTTGATTATGACATCTGTCCCTTTTGACGCATTAAAATCATAAATCAACTGTTCTTTATCAGAACCGTAAGGTTCTCCTTCTGCATTCAATTTTATTATCGCATACACTTTCTTATCTTCCTCTCTTGCAAAACCCGCCAATCTTCCATTCTCTTTGCTGAATTGCATAGAATTATAACGGTAGCATTTTTTATATGTCTTTCCATCTATGATAGTCTCACCATTAAATTGGACATAAAAAGAGGATGTTTTTCCATAAATCGTCGGTATGCTCCATTCGTAGCCCCATTCCACGCCCTCGCGCACCAACGGCACGTATTCATAGTCTTCTGGCTCTTCCGCAGCCGTCTTCACACGTTGCTGCGCCACCACACCGAACGCGCAGCCTACGATTACAAAAATAAGCGCACTCTTTTTCATTTCAGTTGGTTTTTAGTTTGATATTGGTTTCATCGCAAGAAACTGGCAATGCCGGTTTCATAAAAAAGAGGATACAGACAAGAAGTCTGCCACTGCGGTCGTCATACGGCAATAATGTGCCTTGAAATTTCATGGCAAGAGAGCCGGTCATTACGATGGCATCATCGTACCGCTCCAAATATAAACAAATATCCTAAAACTTCCAAATCTTTATCAGTATTTTTTAAAATCAGAAAATATTTTCAAATTGACACAAGCAAACGGGATCAACGCTGTTTGGCAAGCTCTATTATTTCAAGGTCGCGTATGTCACTGCCGTCGATTTTCAGACGGACAAGCGTGCGGACAGCCTGCCATCCGTAGACACCAGCCGCGCCGGGATTGATATGCAGCAGCTGCAGCTGGCGGTCGTAAATCACTTTCAGGATATGGCTGTGACCGGCAACAAAAATTTTCGGGCGGCGTGTCTCCAGTCTGAATCTTATTCCGGGCGCATATTTCCCCGGATAGCCGCCTATATGGGTCATCATCACTTTGACATCCTCTGTCATCCACTCCTGCATGGTACCGAAACGCAGACGGAAACCTGCGCCGTCGATATTTCCGGCAACGGCACGCACGACCGGCGCTACCGATTCAAGGCGGTCGATTATCTCGTCGGAGCCAATGTCGCCGGCATGCCAAATCTCGTCGCAACTGGCAAAATGCTCCGCATAGCGGTCGTCCCAATATCCGTGAGTATCCGATAGAATGCCTATTTTCTTCATAACCGTTTCAATATAATGCCTGAACCATCTTCGCTTTTGCAGGGATGCCCTTACGAAGATTGACCCGCAATGCCTCCCAAGCTATTCCGAACACAAAGCTATGCACCGAATGGCGCACGCTGATATTGTTTTCCCAAACCGTGGTAAACTCATTGCGGTAACCTAACCGCAACGATGCCGTCCCGATGTGCAAATCTACGGTCACCATATTATCCATATCGAAACGGTTCTTCCACCATCCGAAATTCACGGCATCTTTATAATTGCCCAAATACATCTCGAAAAACGACTGGTCGTAATCAGGCAGATAAAACGCTCCTAACACAGGAATCTCAGGCTGGTAGCGCGCCGTAACCGGCAGTTTGCCGATTTTAAACGAGTAGACAGCCATCCCTGTAACGCCCACATTAAAATATATCTGCGGAGAGCATACGTTATTCGAATTGCGGGGGTCGTAGGTCACGCCGCCATTGAATCCGGCCACGCCTCCCGCATAGAAATCCAATCCCGGCAACGGATGCGCGTCAAGTCTGCGCATCAGTCCATAGCCGACATCGGCAAGCAAAGTGTGCCGAGTATTATTTCCTGAAAGATTCTGGATATTATCGTATGATATGGCAGCTTCTACCCGGCCTATCCATTTCTCCGGAGAGAATTTCGCCGCCCGCACGAACTCCGTGCGTATTTCCATCCGCTTGCCTTCATACCATAATTGGCTAAGGTAAGTATCGGCACTCCTGTTCTTTCCGAAATTGAACATCACGGAAATATCGGCCGGACGCAACACGGCAGAATCAGCAGGTTCAGAAGCATCCGCACCGACAGCAAACACGGCAACCATCGCGGCAACAACCGCGCGTATCGCCCTCTTGCCACACATTCCCTTAGCCCAATTCATCAGCATCAAAGAGGCGCATCTGCCCTGTAAGCTCATCGCGCACATCATTCTGGTTAATCACATCATCGGCCTCGACCGTGTCAGCGTCAATGTCGACCGGCGGCTGTTCTTCTTCGCCATCAGGCATCTCCCGCGGCTCTATCTCCTCGATAGTATCGACCTCGAAAGTCGTCACACGCTTGCCTTTTGCCTTATAACTCTTGACACCGATATATTCCTCAGCGTCTATGACCAACGGCTCGCGGAATGCGTCAGCCCCGGCAAACGTGACCTTAATACGCGGAAACTTCGCGTCAGAAAGCAAATACAACTTCGAATCAGTATTCTCGCCGATAAAACTCTGCTTCTTTGCCACCGGCTCGAAAACAAAACGCTTGACGTACGGATAGCCTTGTTCCGCATCATAAAGCACGGCTGTCCACACCAATCCTTCACGATATTTCTCTATGCGCAAAATATTGTCCTCATAATGGTTTCCGGCATCGAATGTCGATGTATAATACTCTCCGCTCTTAAGCACCACCAAAATACGGTCGTTGGAATTGAACTCGCCAAGCGATTCCCCCCTGCCGTCATAGTTCAGGCGCAGAACGTCAGGGTCGAACCATACCTCACGGCCGCCCAATGTAGACACACCTTTTTCTTTCAACGATATGCGGTGAACCTCGTTTTTAGTAACCATATTGCCTAACGAGCCTTTCCCCTTGATGGCTATATCGGCAAAATCCACATCGAACTGCAATTTCTTCAACCGCGGCTTGTCCTTAAGCGTGACGCGCAATGTCTCCGCCTCTCCGTTGGGATTGACAGAGAACCACCATATTTTCGACCCTTTCAGCCCTTGTGTCATATCATACTCCTTGTCGCGGGTGACACCGGTCACGGCAAAACGCTTCATATACACTGTACCGCCCTTACCATTCTGATATACAAGATTATAAATGGTACGCACATCATTGCGCTTAAACACATTTAGATACAATATGTTCTTCCCTACATAAAGCTTGTCGGCCACCTTCACAATCTTGTACTTACCGTCCTTATAGAATATGATAATGTCGTCGATGTCGGAGCAATTGCATACAAACTCGTCTTTTTTCAACCCGGTTCCGATGAAGCCGTCCTCCCGGTTGATATACAGCTTTTCATTCGCTTCCGCTACCTTCGCAGCCTCTATGTTGTCGAAATTGCGTATTGTAGTACGCCGCTGGTGCGCCGCTCCGTATTTCCGCTTCAAGTTCTCGTACCATTTGATTGCATATTCCACCAAATGCTCCAGATTCTCATTGATAGCCGAAATCCTGTCTTTGAGCGAAGCTATGTATTCATCCGCCTTGTCGCTGTTGAATTTCAATATGCGCCCCATCTTTATATCGAAAAGACGGACGATGTCGTCGCGCTTCACCTCGCGGACAAACGACGGCTTGAACGGCTCCAGACGCTTGTCGATATGAGCCACCGCCTCGTCTATATTGCGGCTCTGCTCGTATTCCTTATCCTTATATATCCGTTGCTCTATGAATATCCTTTCCAGCGAAGCGAACATCAGACTTTCCAACAGTTCGCCGCGCTGTATCTCCAACTCACGGCGAAGCAAATCCTTCGTGTCGTCAACACTACGGCGCAACACATCGCTTACAGTCAAGAAATGCGGCTTACGGTCGGAAATCACACAACAATTAGGCGATATGCTGACTTCGCAATCCGTGAAAGCATACAAAGCATCAATGGCACGGTCGCTCGACGTTCCGGGAATCAGATGCACGATTATATCGGCATGCTCTGCCGTATTGTCATCCACCCGGCGGATTTTTATCTTTCCTTTTTCCTGAGCCTTTATGATAGAATCGATAAGCGTGCCAGTAGTCTTGCCGTACGGTATGTCGGTTATCTCAAGCGTCTTGTTGTCTATCTTGTCAATCTTGGCGCGCACCCTCACCGAGCCGCCACGCCCGCCATCGTTGTATTTCGACACATCAATATAGCCGCCTGTAGGAAAATCGGGATACAATGAAAAATCCTCTCCGCGGAGATATGCCACAGCCGCGTCGAGAATCTCATTGAAATTGTGCGGCAGAATCTTCGACGACAAGCCGACCGCGATGCCTTCCGCCCCTTGGGCAAGCAACAACGGAAACTTCACCGGCAAAGTCATCGGCTCCGGCTTACGGCCGTCGTACGACACAGTCCAGTCAGTGGTCTTCGGATTGAACACCGTTTCAAGCGCGAACTCCGACAACCGGGCTTCTATGTAACGGGGAGCCGCCGCACTGTCGCCCGTAAGGATATTTCCCCAGTTCCCCTGACACTCTATCAGCAAGTCTTTTTGTCCAAGCTGCACAAGCGCGTCGCCAATAGAGGCATCGCCATGCGGGTGGTACTGCATAGTATTTCCCACTATATTGGCGACCTTATTGAAACGTCCGTCGTCAAGCTCCTTCATTGAATGGAGTATACGCCGCTGCACAGGCTTCAAGCCGTCCTGTATATGAGGCACGGCACGCTCAAGAATTACATACGACGCATAATCGAGAAACCAATTCTGGTACATTCCCGACAGATGGGTATTCTTTTCTTTCGGAACCACGTACGACGAATGAGCCTCCTCTCCGGCAGCCTCATTCGCCATATCTTCGATATTTTCGTTTTCTTCTATCATACCAACTAATAAAATCAGGCATCCCTACGCCTCTTTGTCGTTAAAAAAGCGTGTTATTTACCAATTATATACAATTCGGGATTTTTGCCCTCGCAAAAATAAGAATAAAATCGAAAAAAATCATTTACTTTGCACCTTAAAATATTGAAACGGTATGCAAAGACTCTATTAAATTGCGTACCCAATGAACAAACGAACAAAAATATTATTACGAATATGGCTCAGGAAGATTTATTCAAAAAGATTGTAGCCCACGCCAAAGAATATGGCTTTGTATTCCCGTCAAGCGAAATCTACGACGGACTTTCCGCAGTTTATGACTACGGACAAAACGGTGTGGAATTGAAAAACAACATCAAACGATACTGGTGGGACGCGATGACCCAACTCAATGAAAACATCGTCGGGCTGGATTCAGCCATCTTCATGCACCCGACTATTTGGAAAGCTTCGGGACACGTCGATGCGTTCAACGACCCGTTGATTGACAACCGCGACTCGAAGAAACGCTACCGCGCCGATGTGCTCATCGAAGATGAAATCGCAAAATACGATGATAAAATAAACAAGGAAGTTGCTAAGGCCGCCAAAAAATTCGGCGACTCTTTCGACGAGAAACTCTACCGCGAGACAAATCCCCGCGTGCAGGAACATCTTGCAAAGCGCAACGAGCTCCACGAACGCTACTCAAAGGCAATGAACGACATGAACCTTGAGGAACTGCGCCAGATAATCCTCGACTACGACATAGTATGCCCTATCTCCGGGACAAAGAACTGGACAGAGGTGCGCCAGTTCAACCTTATGTTCTCAACCGAGATGGGAAGCACCTCGGAAGGCTCGATGAAAGTGTATCTGCGCCCGGAAACGGCACAAGGAATCTTCGTCAACTTCCTCAACGTGCAGAAGACAGGCCGTATGCGCATACCGTTCGGAATCGCGCAGATTGGAAAGGCATTCCGCAACGAGATTGTAGCGCGCCAGTTCATCTTCCGCATGCGCGAATTCGAGCAGATGGAAATGCAGTTCTTCGTCCGCCCGGGTGAAGAATTGAAATGGTTCGCAAAATGGAAAGAGACACGCCTGAAATGGCACAAGGCTCTCGGACTGGGCGACGAGAAATACCGCTACCACGACCACGAGAAGCTCGCCCACTACGCCAACGCGGCGACCGACATCGAATTCCTCATGCCGTTCGGATTCAAGGAAGTGGAAGGCATACACTCCCGCACAAATTTCGACCTCGGCAACCACGAGAAATTCTCCGGAAAGAAGATACAATACTTCGACCCGGAACTGAACCAATCATATACACCGTATGTCATAGAGACATCAATCGGCGTTGACCGTATGTTCCTCTCCGTATTCGCTTCATCATACGAAGAAGAGAAACTGGAAAACGGCGAGACGCGCGTAGTGCTGCATCTGCCTGCTCCGCTCGCCCCGATAAAAGCGGCGATTATGCCGCTCGTACGCAAAGACGGACTTCCTGAAAAAGCACAGGAGCTTGTCGATGCACTTAAATTCGATTTCAAAGTGCAATACGACGAAAAAGATTCCATCGGCAAACGCTACCGCCGTCAGGACGCAATCGGAACGCCGTTCTGCATCACCGTCGACCATCAGACATTGGAAGACGGCACAGTGACAATCCGCCACCGCGATTCAATGCAACAGGAACGCATCCCGGCATCGGAAGTGGCATCGGTGCTCGACAAGGAAGTAAGCATGAAAGAGTTGCTTAAAAAATTAGTTTAAGATATGAAACTAAGAAACAGAATAGCAGCGTTTGCGACAGCCATAATGGCTGGCGCCACGCTCAGTTCGTGCAACTACAACTCTCTTGTCGAGAAAGAGCAGACCGTAGAGCAATCGTGGGCGGAAGTAGAGACTCAGTACCAGCGCAGAGCCGACCTGATTCCGAATCTTGTCAACACGGTGAAAGGTTATGCCGAACACGAGTCAAAGACACTCGAAAGCGTAGTTGCTGCACGTGCGAAAGCCACATCAATCACTCTCTCCGCAGATGATTTGACAGAGGAAAACCTCGCAAAATACCAACAGGCGCAAGGCGAATTGTCGGGAGCATTGAAATCGCTGCTTGCCGTAACGGAATCGTATCCCAACCTGAAAGCGAACGAGAACTTCCGCGACCTGCAAGTGCAGCTTGAAGGAACGGAGAACCGCATATCCACAGCCCGCACACGCTATACACAAGCGGTAAAAGACTACAACACTGCGATAAAGAAATTTCCTACGGTAATCTATGCAGGATGGTTCGGATTCGAGGAAAAACCTCAATTCAAGGCAGAAGCGGGTGCAGAAAAAGCCCCGGAAGTAAACTTTAACGAGTAAGAAAATGAAGAAATTACCTATATTACTGTGCATTTCGGCATTGATAGCCATAGTGTCGTCGTGCAAGCTCGACCCGGAAGAGGACGCATGGGAATACTATGAGGACTGGCGCAACGAAAACCAGACGTGGCTGCAACAGCAGGCCGCACGGACAAACGACGACGGCACTCCCTACTACAAGACTGTGGTTCCGGACTGGGATGCCGGAGCATACGTACTGATACACTATTTCAACGACCGCAACGCCACGGCCGGCAATTTGTCGCCGCTGTACACCTCCACAGTCGACATTAAGTATAAAGGACAATTGTACAACGACGTTGCATTCGAATCCTCGTACACGCAAACCGCATACGGAGACAGCATCGCCCGCTCGCAAGTAAATGGCTTCATAAGCGGGTTCTCGATAGCAATGATGGACATGCACGTGGGCGACTCGTGCGAGGTGCTGATACCTTACCAGCAGGGCTACGGCTCTACCGGCTCATTCTTGGGAGACGTGCCAATCTACCCGTACTCCAACCTGAGATACCACATCAAATTAGTGGACATCCCCGGATATGAAAAACCGGCAAGATAACATTGTGCCGTGATACAGAAGCGGATTATAAACATAATCACCGTATTAATGCTGCTGCCGTGGCTACAATCCTGCCATGACATAATGGAATATGCCGACAACCCGGAAGGTAATTTCGAGGCACTGTGGACTATACTCGACGAGCATTATTGCTTTTTCAAATACAAAGACATTGACTGGACGGAAGTAAAAGCCCGTTATCAAAAAAAAATCAGCCCGGCAATGACCGACGAGGAGCTGTTCCGCGTCTGTTCCGAAATGCTGATGGAACTGAAAGACGGACATACCAACCTCAGTTCCCCTTTCGATGTGTCGCGCTATTGGATATGGGAACAATACCCGGCCAACTACGACGACCGTCTCGTGAAAGAGCATTATCTTGGATTCGACTACCGCACGGCATCGGGCATCGACTACCAGATACTGCAGAACAACTACGGATATATGTACTACGGCTCCTTCTCCTCGACGATAGGAGAAGGCAACCTCGACAATATCCTCGCATACCTTGCCGCCTCCGACGGCCTTATAATCGACGTGCGCGACAACGGGGGAGGCTTGCTGACCAATGTCGAGACCCTCGTGGCACGATTCATCGACGAGAGGATTCTTGCCGGATACATCTCGCACAAGACCGGCCCCGGACACGAAGAATTTTCCGAACCGTATCCTTATTACATAGAACCTGCAAAATCACGGATACACTACAAAAAGCCAATCGTGGTGCTTTGCAACCGCGCCACATTCAGCGCGGCCAACAATTTCGTATCAATCATGAAAAGCATACCGGGTGTAAAAATCATCGGCGACACGACAGGCGGAGGATGCGGACTGCCGTTCACTTCCGAATTGCCTAACGGATGGAGCATACGCTTCAGCGCAGCCCCCATTTACGACAGCGAAGGCAACCTTACCGAGTACGGCGTCGAGCCTTCCGAAGGATGCAAGACCGACATCACCGATACCGACAAACTCGCCGGTAAAGACACCATCCTTGAGCTTGCATTCCAAACACTTGATTCAATGCAACAGGGCTAAAAATAGCCGCCCAAGCCCATTTAACAATAATTAAACAAAAAAATCGGGATATTGTAAACATTATCCTGCACATATTGTTTTATCATTAAAAGCGACCAAGTATCTACTTAATTAAACACACAAATAAGAAGAGAGCTAAACAACTAATTTATTAATCTCTAATTTTTCGATTATGAAGAAATTATTACTGACAGCGATGGCTGTCCTGATGGCCATACCAGCCATCAACGCACAGGAGACCGTGACAGAAGGAAACGCACAACCCGCACCCGAACCAATCTACACACATTCTTGGCGCGACAATTGGTACATCCAGTTAGGTGCCGGAGCACAAATGCCGCTATTTGAGAAGAATCCCGGTAACAGCAACTTCGATTTCGACAAGACAACCGCCGTATACGAAGCAGCTGTAGGACATTGGTTCTCTCCATGGTTCGGATTCCGCTTCCGCGGACAAGGCGGAAGACTGCATTGGGACAACACCGGATGGAACAAGATGAGCTATGCAAATTTCGGGCTTGACCTTACTTGGGACATGTTCAACAGCATAGGCGGTGTAAATGACAAACGCGTATTCAGCATCATTCCATACTTAGGTGTAGGTACGTCTTACGCATGGGATTACAACAACGGTGGCAACATCCTTGACAACGACGGTAACCCGATGGACCACCAATGGGTTGTCAATGGCACATTCGGCATGGAATTCCGTTTCCGCACGAGCAAACGCGTAGATTTGTATATCGACGCACGAATGACAGCCACAGCCGACAATATCAACAATGTGGCTTGGAAAACCGGTGTAGACCCGATATTCTCTCTCACCGGCGGTCTGAAAATCAACCTCGGCAAAGAGGGACGGCATGCCACTAAATACGAACCCTACGATTGCTCTGGCGAAATCAAGGCCCTCAACGACCGCATAAACGCGATGCGCGACGAACTCAACCAAAAAGATGCACGCTTACGCGCAGCAGAATCACAATTACCTTGCCCCGAAGTGAAAGAGCAACCGGTAGTTGAACAAAAAGCAGCCGCAGAATGGCAACCGGCCGTAAGATTCCGCATCAACTCCGCGACCGTATCCGCCAACGACAAAGTGACGCTCTACGATGTAGCTAAATATATGAACGAAAATCAAGATGTAAAAGCTATAATCAAGGGATATGCTGACAAAGACACAGGTACAGAAGAGTACAACAGGCAACTGTCTGAGAAACGTGCCAATGCTGTCAAGGACATAATTGTCGGTCACGGAGTAGATGAAAGCCGCCTGTCAATTGAAGGTTTAGGCGACAGTGCCCAACCATATTCCGACAACAATAACTGGAATCGTGTTGTACTGATCGAATTCGAATAACACCATAAACACACACAACACAAAATTTGCAGGGTGGAGAAGCATTTCCCCACCCTGTTTTCATATCCCGCTATTTGTCTGTTTTAATCATATTTAACGGAAACTTTTACCCCCCCCCACAAATTGAACTATTTTTATCATAAAAACTTATCTATTAACAACAAAAGTTGCGCCCGGCACAAATAAGGGCATATCACAATGGGAAAAATTGTACTCACTGCCGCATTGGGAATAGCGACACTTATGGCATCGGCAGCAATCAAGCCGACAGAAATCAACACTTTTACTGGCGAACTCGATGGATACGTTTACGAAACAAACAATCCTTATTTGGTTGAATACTTTATGCAAGACAATCAGGAGGATTACACGTACAACATCTACAACAGCAATCTTGAGAAAGTATGGAGCTATACAGGCTACATTGAATCCCTCATCAACTATTCAATGGACACCGATACTGACGGCGACGATTTCACATTCTCCCAATACCTGTTCAACAACGATGATGAGTTCGAATTTTTCTTGCAAAAAGAGCGTCCCGCATCGAATCCTGAACACGAAGGACAGACAGAAGTCTACGGTTTCCAACTCATGCAGAGCAATGGGAACGCCATTATCGACTTGGATTTTGACCAGCCGTTAAATGGCGGAAGCAGCATAAACTTTTACACATACCAACTCGGAAACGGCAAACTAATACTTGAACTTAATTACTATCATAACGGCGACCATTACATACGCTATATGTACGACCCTGCACAAGCTGGAGCCGTGCAATTGATTTCCAAAGGGCAGATGAAAGCGTACCCTAACCCCGTGAAAGCCGGCGATATGTTCAGAATCAGCGGAGTAAAAGGCATCACAGGAGCAACCGTAACAGTCAACCGTATGGACGGCTCTTTGGTCAACGCCTTCATATGCGACGCCACAGTAGCGGAGATACCGACAGGCGGAATGTCAGACGGCATGTATCTCTACACCGTTACCCGCAACGGCAAAGTGCTCGCGTCCGGGAAAATCGTCGTGGAATAATAGCACAACACTCATAACAACGACGGCCATCACACTCTTCAATCAGCGTGATGGCCGTTGTTCTACCATATCTATCCATATTACCCCACTAAACTTTCCACGACAACACCAGAAATAAAGGCTATTGAAAAACTCACAAGAGTCCCAATCAGCACATATTCCGTAATTTTAATTTCTTTAGCCTTATTCAGCTCGCCAAAACGAAAAATTGACTTCGCCGCCAGCAAAAAGCCAACGCCCTCAATATTATCTGTTATGATAAAGGTCAATATCAGCACACGCTCAAAATATCCAATCCATTTACCTGCATTTGGCAAACCTTGCGATGCCGCATAATCAGGAGCCCACCTATTAATAAACAAACTCACAACAACAGATGCGGGCTTAAGCATCAACAAATATGAAATGCACAAACACCAAAACCCAACATCATTAAAATATAGTCCAATCAAAGTCAAATCCGCGTTACAATAGAAAAACAGCCATACTATTAAAATTACTATTATATGAACCATTTGATCCGCAAGAAAAGAAACTATCCCAGCTTTCGCATACGACGACTTTATAAAATCAACCACAAAATGAGAAACAAACAATATAGAAGGTATTATAAAATTTTCCCACTCAGCAACAAACAAATAAGAAACACCGGCATAAATCAAACTATGAATAAAAAGATATTTAAATTTTGCGTATCCTATCCTTTTCTTACCATTACAAAGACGGTCAGGCTGAAATACAAAGTCCGACAAAACATGCGCACACAACAGTCTCAACAATATTAACGAATTCATTTCCTCAAATTTTCAGTTACCAACAATGAATACCTTTCCAAATATGACTCTACAAGTTCCTCTTTTGCAGTACCAAGCAATTTACTTACGCTTTGGGCAGTTTTGCCCAAATATGAAGCTATATCTTTTTGAGATTGACCATAAAGCAATGCTTGAAAAACCGTCTTAGCCTGAGCCACAGTCCATCCCGTAACAATATCGTCAACAAATGGAGTACTTATTCTAAACTCATCATCTATGCCCTCCCATTTAGTTTTTATAACCAACCTGCGTTTTCCTATTTCGTCAAGTCCTCTGCCTGAAAAACGGAATGCCTCTCCATCCGACACCACTATTTTATCTGAAGTATATGCTATTTCGCCGATTCCGACTGACACACGTGCATCCCACAGCACATCAGACACAACCGGAGTCATGGATTTTAATCCGGCTCGCAACAAAATGGCAATTTTCAAACACATCTCAGGCTTATCAACAATAAGCTGAAAACTGTCACCTCTAAAAAGCTCCATTTTCAAAGGACTCAACCTAATTAGATTTTCCGCAATATCTTTAATGGAGATTATCAATCCTGACCTTAATTCTAAATTAATTTTAGAGGAATCGACTATATCGCCTGTTATTACTCCTTTAATATCCATAGCGTAAGTATAAAATTTGTTACAAATATACGGACACCTATCTAAAAAATCAACCATTTTCGGTTGTTTTTCAAAAATCAACCATTTTCGGTTGTTTTTCAAAAATCAACCATTTTCGGTTGTTTACACGACAAGCCGCAAATTGTGCCATATATGACAATCAGCTATCACACAAGAAAGGCGACAAAGCATAACAATTCCAAACAAGTTTGGTTGTTCTGCTCTCGATTTGCATCTTTCCATAAGATAGGCTGCATCTCGGCATAACAATTCCAAACAAGTTTGGTTGTTCTGCTCTCGATTTGCACTATCTTTGCAAACAAAAACGACAATAAAATGACAGAACTGGTAAAAGCAAAACTCAACGATTCCGCCGCCATGCGGTGGACTGCCCTGCTGTTGCTCGCAATGGCTATGTTTTTCGGATATATCTTTATGGATATACTCTCCCCTATCAAAGACTTGATGCAATCCACGCGCGGTTGGGACTCTACAGCATTCGGGACAATGCAAGGCTCAGAAACATTCCTCAACGTATTTGTATTCTTCCTGATTTTCGCAGGCATAATCCTCGACAAGATGGGCGTACGGTTCACCGCCGTACTGTCAGGAGCCGTAATGCTCGTCGGCGCGACAATCAAATGGTATGCCGTAACCGACTCTTTTCAAGGAAGCAGTCTCGAAACTTGGTTCAACAACAATCTGAACTACATACCGGGATTCGACGAGTTGGGAATCTCTCCGTTCTATGAAGGCATGCCGGCATCGGCCAAATTGGCGGCAATCGGATTCATGGTGTTCGGCTGCGGCGTGGAAATGGCGGGAATCACCGTATCACGTGGAATTGTGAAATGGTTCAAAGGCCACGAGATGGCATTGGCCATGGGCTCTGAAATGGCACTGGCTCGGCTCGGCGTAGCCACCTGTATGATTTTTTCTCCAGTATTCGCGCGCCTCGGCGGCGACATCGACGTATCACGCTCGGTGGCTTTCGGCGTTGTACTGCTAATGATTGCCCTGATAATGTTCATCACATATTTCTTCATGGACAGGAAACTTGACCGCCAGACAGGAGAAGAAGAGGAAAAAGACGACCCATTTAAAATCAGCGACATCGGCAACATATTGCGCAGCAGCGGTTTCTGGTTGGTAGCACTTCTTTGCGTGCTCTACTACTCTGCAATATTCCCATTCCAGAAATATGCGGTCAACATGCTGCAATGCAATCTTACTTTTACCGAAGTTCCCGCCGGCTCATTCTGGGCAGGCAACACTGTCACCGTAATACAATACGTGATTATGCTCATAGTGGCAGGGGCTTCGTTCGCAAGCAATTTCTCCAAGACAAAGACAATGAGATACGGAATGCTGGCACTGGCCGTAGTGTCGCTCGTGGCATTCTGCTATATGGGATATATGCGCCAAAGCGCAGAGACGGTGTTCGCGGTGTTCCCATTGCTGGCAGTGGGAATAACGCCTATCTTAGGAAAATATGTAGACCATAAGGGTAAGGCCGCATCAATGCTGATTATCGGTTCATTGCTGCTGATTGCCTGCCACCTGACCTTCGCCTTCATCCTTCCTGAACTAAAAGGCAACGCCGTAGGAGGAGTAATCCTTGCCTACCTCACCATTCTCGTATTAGGGGCAAGTTTCTCGCTTGTACCGGCATCTCTGTGGCCGAGCGTCCCGAAACTTGTCGACGCAAAAATCATCGGAAGCGCATACGCGCTGATATTCTGGATTCAGAACATCGGGTTATGGCTGTTCCCGCTTCTTATAGGAAAAGTGCTCGACAAGACAAACTCACAGCTTGTGGCCGACATGCAAAACGGCTTGATAACGGCCGAGGAGGCGGCTGTGTCCTACGACTACACCGCTCCGCTCGTGATGCTTGCATGCCTTGGAGCCGCCGCGCTTGTCCTTGGATTCGTTCTCAAATTCATCGACAAGAAAAAAGGCTACGGACTTGAATTGCCGAATATTACAGAATAATATAAATTAACAGCTAATACTCCATATTATTTTTTTCAAAGCGCATTCCGAATTTCGGAAATATTTCCGTAAATTTGTAAAAGCATATTTATGATATGCCTGATAATACCAACCATTTTAAAACCATAACGAAATGAAAAAGTACAACTTTTACGCCGGACCGTCGATCCTGAGCCAGTACACAATCAAAAACACCGCCGACGCGGTAATGAATTTCAACGGCACAGGGCTTTCAATCCTTGAAATATCACACAGAAGCAAGGAGTTCCAAGCAGTAATCGACGAAGCTAATGCCTTAGTGAAAGAGCTTCTTGATATTCCTTCAGGCTACGAAGTACTGTTCCTCGGCGGAGGAGCAAGCCTGCAATTCTGCATGATACCATACAATTTTCTCTGCAAGAAAGCGGCATACGTTGATTCAGGGGTATGGGCAAACAAGGCAATCAAGGAAGCTAAGCTATTTGGCGAGGTAGAAGTAGTAGCTTCTTCAAAGGAGGCCAACTACACGTTTGTACCTAAAAATTATACAATCCCCGCGGATGCCGACTATCTGCATATAACGACAAATAACACCATCTATGGTACTGAATTGCGCAAGGACATCGACTCGCCAATCCCGCTGATTGCCGATATGTCGAGCGATATATTCTCGCGTAAGATTGATGTGTCGAAATACGACGCAATCTATGCCGGAGCACAGAAAAACCTTGCGCCATCGGGCGTGACGCTAATCATAGTGAAAGAATCCGCACTCGGAAAAGCCGACCGTGTAATCCCTACTATGCTCGACTACCGCACGCACGTCAGCAAAGGCTCGATGTTCAACACGCCCCCGGTATTGCCTATCTACTCCGCGCTACAGACACTAAAATGGTATAAGGAGCAAGGCGGCGTAGAGGCGATGGAAAAGCTCGATAAAGAGAAAGCGGAAAAACTGTACGACGCAATCGACAGCAGTAAGATATTCACAGGAACAGCAAATCCGGAAGACCGCTCTATCATGAACGTATGCTTCGTGATGAAACCCGAATACGCCGAATTGGAAAAACAATTCATCGACTTTGCTACCGAGAAAGGCATTGTCGGAATAAAAGGACACCGTTCGGTTGGCGGATTCCGCGCGTCAATCTACAATGCAATGCCGCTCGAAGGCGTAGAATACCTAATCAACGCAATGAAGGAGTTCGAACAAAAATTATAACAGCTATGAAGATTTTAGTTGCGACAGAAAAACCATTTGCGGCAATTGCCGTAGAAGGCATCAGAAAGGCGATTGAAGAATCAGGCAATGAGCTCGTTCTGCTTGAGAAAGGCACGAAAGACGACCTGATAAAAGCTGTGGCCGACGCCGAAGGACTTATCGTGAGAAGCGATATTGTAGATACGGCTGTTCTCGATGCCGGAAAGAAACTGAAAGTAATCGTGCGCGCCGGCGCAGGTGTCGACAATATCGACCTCGCTGCTGCAAAAGAGCGTGGAATATGTGTGATGAATACTCCGGGACAAAATTCCAATGCCGTAGCCGAACTGGTTTTCGGCATGCTCGTCACTATGATACGCAACCGCTATAACGGCACATCCGGCACAGAGCTGAAAGGAAAGACGCTCGGCATACACGCATACGGACAAGTCGGCCGCAATGTGGCACGTATAGCAAAAGGGTTCGGAATGGAAGTGTCGGCACTCGACCCTTTCGTGAAAGACGAAGTGATGGCTGCCGATAATGTAAAGCCTATACACAGCATAGAAGAGCTATACAAAAACAACCAATACGTATCGCTTCATATACCGGCTACAAGCGAGACACGCAAATCGGTAGGAAAATCGTTAGTGACTCTTATGCCGAAGAACGGCATTCTCGTCAATACGGCCAGAAAAGAAATCATCGACGAGGAAAGTCTTGCGGAAGCTTTGCGCGAACGTCAGGATTTACGCTACATAGCGGATGTAAAGCCAGACATTACCGATAAGTTCGCAGAGGAGTTCGGCGACCGCGTGCTGTTCACACCAAAGAAAATGGGAGCACAGACAGCCGAGGCCAACATAAACGCCGGCATAGCTGCCGCAAACCAAGTCATAGCTTTCCTGAAAGACGGCTGGAACAAATATCAGGTAAACAAATAATACGACAAAAAATCATAGCAATTAAGAAAGTCCCGGCGAATCACATTGCCGGGACTTTCTCAATTGTTGATTTACCAAACTAAATCACCCAAGTCTCTATAGTATGTGCTTTTATAATAGCCGGAGAATTATAGCCGTCCATCCACATTCCATATTTGATATCTTTACCAGTACGGTTAAGAACAACAACCACCAATGTATTATCAGGGTTCAAATATGCCACCGTTTCTAATTGCGAACGATTTGAGGAAGCCGCAACTCTCACGGCACCGGGCTTTATAAACTTAGAAAAATGCCCTATATACCAATAAGCGTATGTATAGTGCAATTCTCCAGTTTCCACATCGGCATGCACAGGAGCAAAACAATAATTATTCAAATGATTTGGTCCTCCGGTCATATCAAGAAGGATGTTCCAATCTGTCCATCCCATCACACCAGAGCGCAAATCGTTCAAAATATTAGTAGCATAATGCTCCCCACGGCTGACATCATACAACTTATCCTTGTCGAAAAAAGCCAAGCAGCCTTCTGTAAAAATCAGATTCAAGTCAGGAAATGCCGCCTTTGTCAATTGCACATTGTCATAAAGAGGCTCGCCAGCCCAGTTCTCATACCAATGCACACCGGCACCCCAGACATATTTGGCCGCTTCCGGATCGTTCATAATTACTGAAACATACTGATATATCAAATCACGGTTATGATCCCATATCATGATTTTCTTATCGTCCATCCCAGCCCTATGCAATGCCGGCCCGAGATAGTCTTTAAGGAAAACACGCGCCTCGTCGGCATCATACTGACAGGCCTCCCATGCGGTCGCAGCCATTGATTCGTTTTGAATCGACAATCCCCATATAGGTATATTACGCTTCTCATACTCCTGAATAAACCGGACATAATATTCTGCCCATACCGGATAATATTCCTTCAGCAAATGTCCGCCGGCAAGCATCGACTTATTAGTCTTCATCCATGCAGGAGGCGACCATGGCGCAAAAAACAACAGGAAATCATCGCCAACTTTACGCATCACTTCTTTAATCAAAGGAATACGGTACTTTTCATCGTGCGAGACATCGAAGCTCTCAAGGCTATTGTCGCCCTCTTCTATATAGATATAATTATCCGAAGAAAAATCACAGCTGTTCATATGAGTCCGAACCAGATTATAACCGATGCCTTTTTCATCGTCATAATAAGCGTCTATGAGCTCTTTCTGCTTTTCTCCCGGCAACTTTGCATATACCTCAGCTGATGCGTCTGTAATAGCGCCGCCAAATCCTATGAATTTTTCAAAACGATGCTTCAAATCAATAAAGATATGGGCATCACCCTCCAATGGTTGTCCATATTTGCTAAAAGGTGCAGATACAGAACAATCAATATATTTTCCTTCCGCCTTTGAAGTTGTGTATATCTTTGCAGTGCCAATACATACGGATGATAATGTCGTTGCGGCACAAGTCAGCCGGTCCCGGAGCTATCGTAGCCCATATATGGTTGATTACGCCAGCCCCTTTTATGTCGGCAAGCACGGCTTTCTCGCCCGGCTTAATATCCTTCAAGTGGTCACGGTTATTCCCGCTACGGTCGTAACTGCTTATGCGGTGGCTCTTAACGCCACTGCGCATTTTTGTGAGCGTCATCATATCGCTCGACAAATTCGTCTGGGCAAATGCGCCCAACACTACTGAAAAAGCCACAATGCCATAAGCATTCTTTTGATTCTCACAGACTTATATAATTTAAATTAACAGGTTTGCAAAAAATAAGCCCTGTCCTCCTATCACAGGCGGACAGGGCAAGAAAAACAGTTGTCGATTATGAAGAGAGTATTACATCCTTACTTCAAAACGAAGCTCTTTTCCTGAACATCTCTGCTGTTCGGGCCTACCATAACCTTGAATTCGCCCGGCTCGCAGACATATTCAAGCTTGGAATTGTAGAACTTCAAAGTCTCGGCATCAATCTTGAACGAAACGGTTTTGCTTTCGCCTTTCTTCAAACTGATGCGCTCAAAGCCTCTCAGCTCCTTGACAGGGCGGACAACAGAGCCGACCATGTCGCGGATATACATTTGCACGATTTCGTCGGCATCATAGTTGCCTGTGTTAGTCACAGTCACAGAAGCCGTGATAGAACCGTTCTCCGTCATATTGTCCGCGCTGAGAGTGAGGTCGCCATATTCGAATGTGGTATATGACAAGCCATAGCCGAACGGATAAAGCGGATAGTTAGGGCTGTCAAGATAACCGGTTTTGAACTTGGTGAACCAACCGTCGGCAGGAAGCGGGCGGCCTGTATTATACTCATTATAACTCATCGGAAGCTGACCAACAGTCAACGGGAAAGAAGTGGTGAGCTTTCCGCTCGGCGAATAGTCGCCGAACAACACATCGGGGACAGCGTCGGCAGTCTCGCTACCGCCGAACCATACATTCAATATTGCAGGAACATTAGCGTCTTCCCAAGTCAATACTACCGGACGGCCTGTGAACAGAACCAATACAACCGGCTTGCCCGTAGCGAGCAACGCTTTCAGAAGGTCGCGCTGAGCGTCAGGCATTTCAAGGTCGGTGCGGCTGCTCGATTCACCGCTCATTTCCGACGATTCGCCCAATGCCGCTACAATCACGTCGGCCTCCTTTGCAATTGCAAGAGCCTCGTCGAGCATTTCCTTGTCGCTGCGGCTGTCGCGCATCTCGCGTCCGAACATAGTGGCATCGGCCTCGCGTTTTGCGTCATACATCAGGTTAGAGCCCTTCGCATAGAGTATTTCAGCCTTACCGGCAACCGCGCGCTGCATTCCTTCCAACAATGTGGAATACTTGTCGGAAACGGCTGCTACACTCCACGTACCCGGCATATTGGCGCGGGTATTCGCAAGCGGGCCAACCAAAGCAATCTTGCCCTTGCGCTGCAACGGAAGCACGTTGCCCTGATTCTTCAGCAACACAAACGACTCACGCGCGATTTCGCGTGCAGCCGCACGTGTCTCGGCAGTGAAAATCTGCTTTGCACGACGGCTCGAATCACAATATTTGTAAGGGTCTTTAAACAAGCCCAATTTATATTTAGCCTCAAGAATGCGGCGGCAAGCGATATTCACATCCTCTTCCGAAACCTTGCCTTCCTTCACCGATTTCTCGATAGTCCCGACAAAGCCCTCGGAAACCATGTCCATATCCAGACCGGCCTTCAGAGCCAAAGCGGAAACCTGCTGCAAGTCGCCCATTCCGTGGGCTATCATCTCATAGATGCCGGTATAGTCGGAAACCACGAAACCGTCGAATCCCCACTGGTTGCGGAGCACTTCCGTGAGCAGCCAGTGGTTGCCCGTAGCCGGGATACCGTCAACGATGTTGAACGATGCCATCGCGCTTGCCGCACCAGCCTCCACAGCGGCCTTGTAAGGCGGGAAATAATCGTTATACATACGCCAGTGGCTCATATCCACCGTGTTATAGTCACGTCCTCCTTCCGGAGCTCCATAGAGCGCGAAGTGCTTCACGCACGAAAGTATCTGGTCGTTGCGGGTAAGGTCGCCCTGATAGCCCTTCACCATAGCCTCAGCTATGCGCGAGCCGAGATATGCGTCCTCTCCGTTGCCCTCGGAGACACGTCCCCAGCGTGCGTCGTGGCTGATGTCGACCATCGGGCTGAAAGTCCAGTTGATGCCGTCGGCACTCGACTCTGTGGCCGCAATGCGCGCCGAACGCTCTATCGCTTCCATATCCCATGTGCAGGAAAGTCCCAACGGAATAGGGAATACCGTCTCATAACCGTGAATCACGTCCATACCGAAAATCAAAGGAATACCGAGACGACTTTCCTCTACGGCGATTTTCTGAACGTCGCGTATGCGGTCAACGCCTTTCAGGTTGAAAAGACCGCCAACCTGCCCCTTGCGGATTTGACCGGCAACGTCGCTGCTCTTTGCCTCTCCGGTTACGATTTCGCCGGTAACAGGCAAGTTGAGCTGACCGATTTTCTCCTGAAGGGTCATTTTTTTCATCAAGTTGTCGATGAAGCTGTCCATCTCCGCGTCGCCGGAAGCTGCCATAGGCATAGCTGCCGAAGCCATCAGAGCGGATGCGAATAACAATTTAGATAACTTCATAAATATTAATGCATTAATAATTATTTATTGATTGTGAATCCAAGCTTCTGTAGACCTGCCTGAACCTCCGGACAACTCATGAACAGATCCCACAACAATCCGCTGCGGTAGTTCTCAATCATCGGGGCTATCGTAAGCTGGTCTATTGCTAAATAACGTGGAAGCGTCCAATTATATTGTTCGGAGAAAGCGTCATAGAAACCATATTTTCCCCAAATCCATTCGCCTTTGCTGTAGAAATATTTCAAAGCGCGCATCGATTCCTCCGGTGTGTAAGGGAAGCTCGACAATGCGGCCGTCGGGGTAATCACGCCCAAATCGTTGTCGCCCGGACAATGTGCGGCATATCCCTTTGTGGAATAGCTTGCCGTAAGTCCCCAGCAGTTTTCGCCATATCCTTTATAACCTTTAGGATTGTCGACGCAATAAGCATAGTCGCTCATGGCGTGGTTGCGCGTCACGTTCCAATAGTCGGCATAACGATCTTTCAGACCGCGCGGGTCGAGACCAATATATGAATAATGCGCCCAGAACAACGGGCCGCCCATCTTCTCCGCATAGTTATGGCCCAACTCCAGCGGATAGCCGTAAGGAGCGGCATCGGTAGTGAACGTGCCTTTGCGCGCCCAGCCCTCATGATAGCATTCAGCCGGTATGGAGTGTGTCGGCGAGGAAGCTCCGAGGATATAGACTATCAGACATTCATTATAGCCTTCCAACGGGAAGTTCATCTCCCACTGGTATTCCGGCGACCAGTGCCAGTAAACCACATTCTTTCCGCCGTTGCGGTACCAGTCGAATTCCATCTCGTTCCACAGCTTGTTGATTTTGTCGATAAGCTGCTTTTCTGCCGGGACATTTGCATCCATATACTGGCGCACGCACAAAAGGCTCTGCATCAGGAAGCAGCTTTCCACCAAGTCGCCACCGTTGTCCTTCTTTCCGAACGGTTTAACCTTGCCTGTCGGGCCGTCGAGCCAATGCGGCCACACGCCGTGGAAGCGGTCGGCCTTCGTCAGGTAGTCCACAATCTTGTTCAGACGCTCAACTCCCGCCTCTCGCGTGATGAAGCCGCGGTCCATAGCCGCTACTAATCCGGCAACACCGAAACCGCTGCCGCCGATTGTCACGGTCTTAGGGTCGTCGGCACCATATTCGCCGTCGAGGTGGATGCGCTCGTATGCAAGTCCCGAAGTGCTGTCGGCACCTTCCCACATATAGTTGAAATGCACTTTCTGGATGAAATCGAGCATCGCGCTGTCGCTCGCAAACGTGTCAGGGCGGTTAATGGCCTCCTCGGCGATTGAAACCGGGGCCTCGGCCTGCGCCTGTGTGCCCTTGCACCCTGTAGCGG